>Ga0209630_10000041_pt1 | contig 150137 bp, 92 predicted proteins | sample COG_01_FD_184745 | JGI IMG/M metagenome (GOLD analysis project Ga0209630, IMG submission 184745) | Pelagic Microbial community sample from North Sea - COGITO 998_met_01 (SPAdes) (version 2) | ecosystem: Environmental > Aquatic > Marine > Neritic zone/Coastal water | place: Helgoland, sampling...
CGGCGGCGGAAGCGAGAGAAGAGGACCACGAAGACGATATGCCGGCGGTGAAGCTCGATCGAGCGAAGAAGAACAAGAACGAGAAAGAAGAGAGCGATGACGACGAGGACGAGTTCGCAGAGCTCGAGGATGGAGACGGGGATGATGGACCGAGTTCTTCGAGCGAAGAAGATGAGTCCGACGACGATGATGACGAGAGCGAAGAGGAAGAAGAAGAAAAATCGTCGTCTTCTTCGGACGATGAATCATCGGAAGATTCGGATTCGGAGGCTTCCTCTTCAGATGAAGGAGGGAAGAAGCGAAAGAGAGGTGGCGTAGACGAAAAAGCGGCGAAACATTTCGATAAGAAGAGTAGCGGTGGCAGAGGTGGCGGTAGAGGCGGAGGCAGAGGCAGAGGGGGCAGAGGCGGAGGCAGAGGCGGCGCCTTTAACAAACGCCGATGAATTAATTAAGTATTATTGCATAGAGAAAAGATTTATTATTGTTATTATTACCAATACATATGATTACTACATCAAACGGATTTTAAGTTGCTACGCCCATCTGCGCGATTTCGCCGCTCTCTCGCGCGCGCACGTTTTGAAACTCCCAGTTCTCCGGTAACGAATCCAAAATATCTCGAACACATTTCCCGAGCGCCTCGTACCCTCTCGGTTTGTCCGGATGCAAAGCGTCCTTCATCAAATCGTAATTTAACATCTTCGCATCGCTCTCTTCGTCGACAACCGTCAAAAACGCATCTGCGCACTCGCGATAATACACCATATCTCCTCCAACTTTCTCGTTTTCAATGCCTCTCTTCACGGCGTCGTTGACGAAATCAATCGCCTTGGTAAACACGTTCGGTAACGTAAACTGCCCTTTAAATGCTCTCGATTCTAAAGCGTCGGCGTCTGGTAAGCGTTGCGACGTCTCCATATCGTGAATGGACGCTTGCGGCGTGCCTGTCCACGCCCTCACATTTCTCAACCCTCTCGGTAAAATACCTAAAACTACGATTCTCGAGTTTGGAGACATCACTCGAATCTTTTCAATCACCGCTAAAATCCCCGCGACGGCGTTTGGAATCTCCTCGCGAATCGCGCGCACTTGCTCTTCGTTCAAGCACTCCTCGTCAGCTTTCTTCATCCTATTCGAATACTCCACTCCTAACCGGTACGCGCGTCCTAAATTATTCGTCCCAATCATCACCACGATGTCGTCCACGGTCGCTCTCGGAAACGCGCCGTGCGTCAACCGATACAGCGCGTGCGACGTCTCGTCCCCGCTAATCCCATTCACGAATACGTCGCGTTCATTCTCCACTCTCAGAGTTTTCATCAAAACTTCTCTGTTCACTCGTAACTTCCAATACTCCGTGATTGAATCTCCAAACAGCATCAAAGGAATTGATTTCGACCTCTTTTCAAAAATCGCCGATTTCGTCCTCGCGTCTGCACGTACATTCGATTCCGCTCGATGCCACATTTGCCCTCGGTCGGTGATTTTTATCGGTGGATCTTGTCGTCTGTTTTGTACCTCGGATTCTAAAATCGGATCGATCGGTGATTCGTATAACTCGCGAGCGGAGGAAGAGCAGAAATCGATCCAAGAGTTCATCTTCTTTTCCTCCTCCGAAACTTCACCAAAAGCCCCGAGATTTTCGAAAAGGACGAGTGATGATGAGAGCAGAACGAACATCAGCAGCTTCATCATCATCACCCTCTGCGACGATGGGATCCTCGGATGATTCTTGTGCATACCTCTCGTTCTCGTTTACTCTTTTTTGGTAACATGTGCTGTTTTTCCTCTGTGATTTTTTTTTCTAGAAACCTCCTGTTTCAAAACCAAAATTTTTCAAACCCTAAAAGGTTTGTCAAAAAAAAAAAAAAATTCGAACCAAAATTTGGTTCCAACAAACCTGGTTTGTTGTGCCCCAGAGTTTGTTTTTTTCTGCTCGTGAGCGTGTCTCTCACCTATGTAAATTCTTTCGTAATTTACGAGTGCTTTCGTTTTTTTCGAGACGGCGTTTTGCCCCTGAAAAAATTCAAAAATCAGACACACCTCTCACTTGCAACAACACACAAAACACTTTACACGACATTTTGTAAATCATCATCATGGCGCTTTCCAATGCGAATAATAACGTCGCTTCGAAAAGTAAGAAGACAAAAAAGAAAAAGAAACCAGATCCACCGTTGATGAAGAAACGGGAGAAACCTCCGTCTCCGTCTTCTCTCAATATTGATACTACTAATAACGTGGTGCAAAAACGCGTGAAAGAAGAAAACAAAGAATTGGTAGGCGTTTTAGGGGAAATTAATGAAGATGAGGCGAAGAAACAAAGACAACACGCGGTCGTTCTCGTTTTGGGCGATTTCGGGCACTCGCCAAGGATGCAAAATCACGCGAGTTCCTTACTGAACAAAGGATACGAAGTCACCGTGATCGCGTACAAGAATGGATCGATGATGAAGGAAACGTTGAGAGAAAATGATGGATTTCGGTTCGTAGGTATCTCTCGATTGAACTTTTTACGAGTGAAGAAGACTAAGATGCCATTCGTGCCATCGATCGTATATTTCGCGCTGAGAGTCCTCTTGCAGTTTTTACAAGTGCTCTTGTGTTTGTTCTTTGAAACTGGGAAAGTGAAAGTGACAAATGTGCTGGTGCAAAATCCACCGTGTTTGCCGACGTTTCTCGCGTGCGCGGTGGCGAAACGGGTGATGGGAGGAAAGTTTACTATTGATTGGCACAATCTCGGGTACTCGATTTTCAGCATGCAAAGGAAACGAGGAGGGAAAGATGTGTTGGTGAGAGTTATGAAGGCGTACGAGAAGTACTTTTTGAGGTATTTCGATCATCATTTGACGGTGACGGAGAAGATGAAGGATTTTTTAATTCGCGAGTGGAGCGTGGACGCGAGACACATTTCCGTGGTGAAGGACGCGCCGGGGGAGCAATTTTTACGATTAAACACCAACGCCACGAGAGAAAAGAAAAAAGGATTCCGGAAAAAGACGAGCGATGTTGTGAATGTTGTCTCGAGCACCTCATGGACGCCGGACGAAGACTTTGACGTTTTGTTACACGCGGCGGTGTTGTACGACGAGAAGGCGAAAGAAGCGAGCCGAACGGCGACGAAGAAAAAGAAGAAGACGAAACAACGACTGCCGCATTTGAACATTTTGATCACAGGCAGAGGAGATTTGCGAGAATCGTTTGAGACGAGAGCGAAAGAGGCGAAATTGAAACACGTCAGTTTTTCGTACGCGTGGTTACCTATCCACGAGTACCCGGAACGCTTGTCCATGTCCGACGTAGGTTTGTGCTTGCACCAAAGCTCTTCGAAACTCGATTTGCCGATGAAAATCGTAGACATGTTTGGCGTGGGTATTCCAGTTTTAGCGAGAAGATACGAGTGTTTGCGGGACGAATTAGTTCAGGAAGGTGTGAATGGATTGACATTCGATACGAGCGAAGAGTTGTGCGACGCGTTGATATCTTTGTTGGAAGGTTGGGACGGGAACGAGAACGGTACGGAAGCGTTGAATCGACTGGAAGCCGGGGTGACCAGAGATCGGTTGGATGAGATATTCTCTTCTTCTTCTTCTTCTTCTTCTTCTTCTTCTTCTACCACCGCGAAAGGGAGAAGAAAAGTACCCGCCACGCGTCCTCCTCCGCCTCTTACGAAGAAGAAGTATCAATTAGAAGATAGAGATGCGAAGAATAGCTCATTAGACGAAATCGAAGATGAAGGAATGGTGAACTTTTGGGAGGAGAATTGGACGAGTGCGAAGATTTTCTAATAGTTCGATGATAAAACTCTGTATTATTAAATCTATAATTCGCTGCCAGCGAGGAAACATTCGCTCGCTCGCACTAATCGTTCGCTAATTTTAATGTTGTTAATTTCTCGTTCTTGTTCGTCTAATTCTGTTTTGCTATTCGTTTGACTTACGCGAGTCGCGTGTTTCTTTGCCTCTTTGCGTTTCTCTTTTTCCTCGGACTGCGCGAGTTTTGCCGCCAACGCGAGTCTGGCAGAAGCAATAGTTTCTGCATTGCTCCTTGGATCAGATTCTGCCATTTTCGACAAATCGCGAAGCATCTTTTCGTCATCGAGGTTGAAAGACGATACTCGACCGCTCGCTCGAGGACGCAACTGAAGGCGATTCAAGCACGTCTGAAGGACATCTTGGTTTCGCGCGTCACCCGGGTTTAGAACCGTAGCAATGGCAGCCATGCGATTTGCGCGACGAAAAAGAACTTCTGATCTTGTTTTATCGCTTTCAATATCATCACTTTTTACGGGATACACGTATGCTGGAGAGTTGGCGATGCAAGACCACGCGACGCTTCGTGCGACGGAACTTTGTTCTCGGAAATCACCTTTACCTCCCGCGTTGTTAAGAAAAGGTGCTCTCGGTTCGGGTACCACGTTCAAAGCGAGAAAAGTTTCGTCGTCATCATCTTCTTCTCGTGCTAACAGTAACTGCGCGAGATGCACTCTCGCGTGGACGTTAGAAGGGTCTTCGCGAATGGCGTTTTGCAAACGTCGCTTGAGCGACGCGTACGTCGCGCAAGCTCCATCATTGAGATCATTTTGCGCGGCACTCGTCATCGCTCGCCTCTTTTCCAGACGCTCTAAACCTTCCTTGCAGGCATCAGTTATTGCGTTTCGACACTCATCGCTCTCGCCGTAACCGAACGTGAAATCTAGAGTCGAAGTATCGCCATTAAGAACACCGTCCAATGCGTTTTCAAACGCCTCTTTTGCCATATCAATCAATCCTCTTCGTTCGCACACCATCGCGAGCGACCAGTGTGCGACCGGATCGTTCGTTCGCGCTCTCGCCGCTCGAATTGCGGCTGCGATATTCTCGTATCTGTGTGTGTTGTGAATATCTTCCGAAAGGACGGCAACTGCCGCCGTCGCCGAAAACTTGGCGTCGGCGATGCGCGCGTGCTCTGCGTCTTCAAACGCACACTTTGTGGCGACATCGAACGCTTTCGCGGCTTTCTCGTAATAAACACTACTATTTCCTTCGTCTTCGCCAAAAACGCTTTTGCTCAAAATCTCTTCGCCAGTGTGAATCCACGCGACACCTTCGTGCGGATTCAGAGTGCGGGCTTTATCGAGACACGTCGCGGCGGCGCGTTCGAGTTCTTCGATGATATCTTCCGCACCACTACTTTTTTGTCGTCGAGCATCTGCGGCAGTTTTGTATAACTGCGCGAGAGATGCCCAGACAGTCGCTTTGTTCTGCGAGACGCCTAAAGATACCGCGCGGGACAAACACGTTTCGACGCGACCAAAATACGAAGCGTCGTCTTCTTCATCTTTCCCTCGAGGAATCTTAGCGAGTGCGCGCCAGGCGGCGGAGAAATCGGAGCCTTCCGCGCTCGCGTAATCGATGCACGCCGATTTTGCTTTCGAAGTAGCATCATCGTCACCTCGTGGTAAAGAAGAAGCGAACAACAACAACGCCCGAGCGAGATTTTCTCGCGTCGACGCAAGCTCCGGGAAAAGTTCCACACACTTTTTGAATTCACTCGCGGCTGAGTCGAAATTGTTCATCAATAAGTGCGCTTCGCCTAAAAGCGTTCGAACGACGCGTTCGACGACGGCATACTTCTTTGTATTTGATGATGTCGCTAAAACCGCTGCGTCATTGTTGATCGCGACGAGCGCTTTCTCGCCGTACGCGACACACTCTTTCGCACTTTGCTCACATCTTGCCGTCGCGCCGCGCATGGCTGATCCCGACGCGTCCAACACGAAACATCTCGCAAGTCCAATTAGGATTGGAACGAGAACACCTCCTTTATCGCTGCTACCCGTGGAAGAAGCGTTGAGGAAAATGTCGTGCGCGATTTTGTACGACAACTCCGCGCGCTCGAGATTTCCGAGCTGTAACGAAATGTTACCTGCAACTGTCGCGGCGTATAAAGCGTCTCTAAGACTCGCATCGGCAACCGGGTCTCGTTGCTTATACAACGTAACAGCTTTTTCCAACGCATCGACCGCCGCTGACTTTCTATCCAACTTTCGATAACAATCGCCCATATTCGTCCACATCGCGACACTCTCGCGTTTCGTGCGAATCAGAATTTTCAACGCCGAAAGCGCCACGTGTGGATCCCTATCGCTCGCAAGTCGTTCAGATGCCCATATACAGTTTGGATTCCACTTTATGGCGTTTTCACAAACTTCTCGACATCTTTCAGGAGAAGAGGAGTTCGTTTCAATTGGTCCTGAAATCTCGTCGCTCGGATCCAACGCTAAAGCTTTTTCGCGCAATTTCGAGGCGCGAGCGGTGTCGCCGGATGCATCCACACAGAGAGAGAGAGCGCTAAACGCGAGTGCACGGAATGGATTTGCACCGCTACTTGCTTTTGCCGCTTTAGCCGCTAAAGTAAAAATCGATCGATCGTCGCGCGAGCATAAAATGTCGAGTTGCTCCTCTGAGGTGGCCAAAGACGCTCTACGCGATGCCCAACGCGCGGTGACATCCGCGGGTAGCTCCGCTCCTTCGTGCGCATCTATCCATGAATAAACAATCTGTTCGCACGCATCGACGTTTCCGGATGCCCACGCAAACTCAAACGCACACCTTGGACTCCGAGGCGCTGCTTCGTACGCGCTTCGTAACCATTTCAGTTTTTGCGCCTTGGCATCCCGGGCAACGCTCGTAATGGCAATATAATACGCGCGAATGCGACAACCTCTCGCCGGCGATGCTTTAACGATCGCGTCGTAATCAAACGGTCGCCCAAGCTTGGCGTGTGATTCAGCGAGTAGTAATTGTGCTCTTTTTTGCGTTTTTGCTAATCCCAAAACCGAGCAAACCGCATCGCGTCCAGCAACGTCGAGCGCGCCTAAAGCGTCGCCGAGATACGCACGAGACTCTGCCAAGAGCATCGAAACCATGGCGAGTTGTAAAGTGGAATACGAAGTCGAAGATAGAACTTCATCGCTCTCGCCGTCCGCATCGATGGAGCGTTCCATAGCGTCAAACAATCTGTATACCTCTTTGTCCATCTTTGCATCCCTCGAGCCTAATTCAACTCTCGTCCCTTCATGGTGACACTCGAGATCGTTCCCAAGACACGAACGATGGAACGACCCTCGACTGTGATTTCGATTTGCAGTCCACGCCGTGAACAACACCCAAAGCGGATTTTCGACGTCTGCGTCTTTTATGTATTCTTTTATCGCGGTTTCGAGGGGAGATTCTTCTGATGACGAATCATCGTTCCAACCTTCCTCTTCGTCGCCAAGGTATTCCCCCGTAAAAGCGACGACGTCTAAAGCGAGCGCCAAAACGTTTGTTTCATCGACGACCACACTCTCAGAACTTTTGCTGCTCATAAAATCATGCAACATCGCGTCTGCGAATTTCAACGCATCCTTCTTACCATTTTCTTCAACATTTTTGGCGCCACAGTCCAATCGAGCGCGCGCGAGCTTTATGGCAAACTTTTCGATATCTTTCACATCGTCGCTGCTCGTTTCTACTTTGTCGTCTCCTTTCTTCGGCTTTGCTTTCGTACGAAAGTACCCGTCCAAAAACGGAATCGTCTCTATCGCCAGACTCGCAAAACACTCGATCGACGCCTCCTTAGCAATCCGAATCTCGTCTTTTCTCGAGACGATCATTTTAGATTTCGCATCGGCGACGGCTTTGCTCGCGCTCAACTTCGCTTTTCCTTCCGTAAACAGCACCGCGCATTTCGCCGCTTTAATGCTACACGCAGCTGCCGCGCCGCCTACCGAAGAAGCGTCGTTCTCTTTCAACATCAAATCATCTAAATCTCGATACGCCTTGGCCGCTTCCAAATACAAATGTTCCCCGCACCTCGCGTACCCGTCGCCCAACTTTCCCAAGTACTGCTTTTGCTTCTCCACGTCCTCTGTTTCGGACGCTTTTTGGAGTAAAAACGTAACCGACGGAATGACCTCTTCCTCAACGAATTTCACGTCGTCGTCGTCGCCATCAAATCCAACCTCCACGATCCCTTTGTGCGCTTGCTCTCTCTCCGAGTCGATTCGAGCAGCCTTGACGTAACACTCTCGACTCTTCGCGTGTTGTTTGAGTTCGAAGTAACTCTTCCCGGCGTACACGTGAACCTCGTATGTATCGTCTTTCTCGTCGTCTTCGTACAGTTGGACCGCCCTCGCAAAGTCCTTCGCTTTCATCGCCAGCGCAATCTCTTTCATCAGGTGATGCTGTTTCGTCATCACGCGCACACTACGCGTAAAAAAACGTCCTCCACGCCATGATCAGGCACCCGATCGACACGTACGGCGATAACCGCTCTCCCACTCTCGCTGCTTTCCAGAACACAGATTTCACCAACCCGCCTCCTTTTCCTTTGTTGCCGCCGGTGGTCTCTCGTTCGAGTAAATACGGCGCTTTGAGTTTCACGTACGTGCACGCGCAGATGAAGAATAAGAGGGTGGTGATGAACGAGTTCAAGTCGAAGAGTGCGGACATGTTTTTGTCGTTCTTCTTATTCTTTTAAAGTATGGTGTGTTAGTACACGCGCAGAGATTTGTTCTTTCGTTGTGGGGAAACGTGTTCGTCACAAAAGAGAGACGCGAATGCGATGCGCGCGAGCACGTCACCAAAACGCATCTCCGTCGTCGCGACCCCCAGAACAACTAAAACGCCAAAAAGGAAAACGCGGCGTTTTTTGCGCCTCTCGTCGTCTTCGAGTTTGGAAGAGAAGCGCGAGGACGAGAACAAGAACGCGTTCAAAACCTGTTGGTCCAACCATCCGCAGGAAGACGGGGAAAACATCATCGTCAAAGAGCTCGTCAAAAACAAACTCTACGCGTGCGAACGACAATTTTTATGGAACACCATCGACGTCGGCGGACGAATGGCAGTGGTGAAACTGCAAAACGGCGAGTTGTGGGTGCACTCGCCGATCGATTTAGACGAGGAGACGAAGAAGGAGATCGAGAAGCTTGGAGAGGTGAAACATATCGTCTCTCCGAATTACGAGCACCTGAAATACGCGAAAATGTGGAAACGAGCGTATCCGAACGCAACGCTGTGGGGATGTCCCGGGTTGAAAGAAAAGAAACGAGGAGAGATTCCGTACGATAAGGATCTGGGAGATGTAAAAGAAGAGTGGAAGGACGAATGGTTGAACGAGTTTGAGATGGTGCATTGGGATTGCGAGAGTCTCTTCTCGAAGCCGTTTTTCAACGAGGTGTCGTTTGCGCACAAAGAAAGTAAATGTTTGATGGTGACGGATGTGTATTGGAATTATCCGGACGGCGAAGGAATGGATGAAAAGTTGTACACGTTCAAAGAGAAAGGGTGGAAGTTTCTCATGGATGTTATTTATTTGCCCATTTACAAGAACGTGTTGTGTTTCGGAGAGGAGAAAAAGAAGAAGTTGAGAGCGCGAGTCGAGGACGTGGAGCGGCTCGATTTCGATACCATCGTACCGTGTCACGGGACGATTGTGAAGGATGGAGATGTCAAAAATACGCTAAGGAAACACTTGTTGTAATGATGTATAGTATTGTACAGTATTTATGTATGTAAGATATATGCACCACTTCTAAAACTAGTCGCGGTGATGGTGATGTCTCGCCGCTAAAATCGATCGCACGCCTAAAGTAATCACCAAGAAAATACCTAACGCGATGACCAACATCACGTCCGAGTTCTTCTTTCCCCACTCGATTACTTTATTCGTTTCTTTGACGCTGTGCTCGGTTGCACTACCACTCGCAGCAGAGGACGGAGGGGGATTCGTTTTCTCAGTCGATATGACAATCTTCGCCGGTTTCGGTTCGTCCTCGCCGACGCTCATAATATTCGAGTTGAAAATTCCAGGTCTGAGCAACAAGAGTTCGCGAAAGATATCAGAAACTATCGTTCTGTAGTCTTTATTCTTCCAATCTTTCTCGTCCACCCACTCTCGAAATCGTAACCCCCAAAGCGCGAATTTGACTATAAACTTAGCATCTGGCTCCGCCGATAAAGTGGAATCGTAAAAGCGTTTGGCCAAGTGGTAATCTTTCGCGACGCCTCGTCCAACTTCGTGCATTCTCCCGAGATTGAACATAGCAGCTGCGCTTCGTAAACCAGCGGCTCGTCGGTAGACTTGCGCGGCTTTTTCGTAGTTGGAATCTGAGTTCGCATTGGAAGGAACGAGCACGTTTCCGTCTTCGTCGGTTACCATCAACGTCTCCTCGGAATCGTCGTCTTTTTCTGATGAAATGGAAGAAGAAATCCACCCGGCGTAATGCGCGTCGCCAATCGTGAGTAACGATAAGACGTTCCCTTGATCCGCGGCGAGTTCGTGAAAATACAGCGAAAACCGTTTCCTTTCTTCTTTCGATAAGTGGTTTTGCACGCCGCCAAAGTTCCTCTCTAAAATATACGCCGCGTTCGCTTGCGCTAACTCGACGCCCATTTCCGACGCTTTCGCGTACGCGTACAAGGATTCTTTATAGTTTCTTCTCACGAAATGTTCTCTCGCGTTCTCCATCACGTTTATAACCGTCGAGGAGCGTTCCGCTAACAGTTTCAACTTATCCAACGCCGGCGCGCACGCAATCGGGGCGCCTAAACCTCCCAATTGCATCATCGCCAAGTTATAAGAAGCTAACGAGTGCCCTTGCGCCGCGGCTAAACCGAAATACGTGTTCGCTTTCGTGTAATCTCTCGCTAACGGCGCTACTCCTCTCACGTGCAAAGCGCCTAAATGAAACTGTGCCTCCATGCTCCCTCTCTCCGCCGCTTTCAAAAGCTCCTTCACCGCCTCTTGCGCGTTTTTTTCCACTCCGAAACCGCTCAAGTACATGTACGCTAATCCGTAACTCGCGTGCGGAGAACCCAACTTTTTCGCCTCTTTGAACCATTTCAAAGCGGTTTCGTTATTTTGCGTCACGCCTAACCCGTTCGCGTACGCGTGACCTAACGAACTCATCGCCTCTGCGTTGCCTTGCGCGGCGGCTAAATCTAAATATTTCACCGCGACGTCGTAGTTCACGTCCAAACCTTTCGTGCCTACCATATACGCGTGTCCCACCGCGTTCTGCGCTTCCGAGTTCCCTAAATCCGCGGCGTACTGGTAATACGTCACCACGTCTTTCTGCCTTTTCAGCTTCTTTGGCGACTTCATGTCTCGACTCAACCGAAAATTATCGAATCCTTTCTGCCCGTTCTCTCCCATCACCGGCGCAATCACCGGTTCTACCGTCTTCAAACTCGCCGGATGGTAATACAAAACGCTCGCTTGACACGATTTTGGTGCGAACCTACCCTTCGCGTGTCGATGCCCTAAAGCTAAATGCGATCGCACGTCACCGCCTCTCGCCGCGAAATAATGGTGCGTCATCGCCAACCGCTCGTCCTTCTCCACAACGCCGCCTAATCCGGTGCTGTACAAAAACGCCAACTCAAAGTGCGCCTCCGCGTCGCCTAAATCCGCCGCGCGCTGTAAAAAATATACCGCTTTCTTTTCCGCGTCGATTCGTTTCCATTCGTTCCCATTCATCATCATCATCACGTTCTCGCCGTTCTTCTTCTTTTTCTTCTTCTTCTCTTTCATCTTCTTCTCTTTCTCCTCGTCTTTTTCTTCTTCACCATCATCGCTCCTCCTTTCCGACAAAGCTCTCGTCAACGCCGCGTCCGCCGAACCTCTCCCTAACTGCATCGCCAAACCCAACTCTCTCCACGCCTCTTTCCTCTTTGGATTTTCTTTCACCATATCAATCAACGCGTCGATCGCATCTCTCTTCGTCTTCACCATCGTCTTCCCCTCGCCGCCGCCGCTGTCGCCGCTCGCGCCCCGCGCGGCGGCATCCGAGAAGAAAGAATCCTCCCTCTCTAAAATCTCCCTACAGTTGTCCACGCGTCGCAAAGCATCTTCTTCCTCTTCGTTTTCTTCGCCTTCGCCTTCTCCTCTTATGTTGTTGTTGTTGTTGTTGTTGTCGTTCTTCTTCTTGTTCTTCTTGTTTGCACTGTTTTTGCTCATTTTCCCCAGAGTCTCTAAAAGCGCCGACGATCGGACTTTATTCCGGGTGATGTGCGCCGGTAACGCGCGGAAGAGTTCCGCGGATATAAAGTTTGGCGTCTGTTGTGTCTTTTCCGTCGTCTCTTTCGAGAGATCTGATGATTCTCCGTCTGTGGTGTCCTCGTTCGAATTAGGTAAAAACGGCCACTCCGGTTCCAAAATGTCTTCCTCTCCTCCTTCGTTTGCCGCTTCAACGCACGAAAAAACGCGCGTCTCGTCATCAAAGAACAACAGCGCAGCAATAAAGAGCACGAAAAGGAAAGGGAAAAGGAGAAGTGAACTTCGAGGTCTTCTCCTCTTCGTTCGCATCAAAGGTGTTGTCGTCATCAGATCTTTTTTTTAATTGTCTGATTTTTTTTGAAGGAAAAAAATTGACCAAAATCGATTGACATTTACACAGATGAAAAGATGAATAAAAATTGAACGGTAATATAAGGACGCGCAAAAAAGTCTATTTGGAACGGGTATTTGGGCGGGCGCTTTTCCTTTTGTCAATTTGTGCGTGTTCTCCGATGATGAATTGGCGGCATCGCATGAGCGGCTCTACTAAAATAATGTTAAAAGGCTCTATTTCTACTCGCGTAAAGTTCTATTCTCTGTATTTTTCCTATTCTATTATCATCTGGGTTGTCGTTGTCGTTGTTGTTGTTATTATTAGTATCATTGAGCAGCACGAATTAGTATCTCTTCCCATTGGTGGTCGTCGAGTTCACACCCGACCGCGGCGCACATTTTTGAGGCGGCTTCGCATCCGAGTCGCGCGGCTTTGAGTAGGATGTCGTTTTTTTCTTCTTTATTTCTTTTCGTGATTTTCGTTTTCGTTTTCGTCGTCGTGGAGAGTAAGTAGGAGAATAAGAAGCCGGCGGTGAAGGTGTCGCCGGCGCCAGTGGTATCGACGACGGTTTTCAGGGCAGGCGCCGGGACGTGGTGCACTTCTTTTTCTTCTTCTTCTTTTTCTTCGTCGTCGTCGGCGGAGTAGCAGCGACAGCCTCGCTTGCCTTGCGTGACGACACACGTGCCGTTTATTTTCTTCGCGATGGTTCTGGCAACCATAGCTTCGATTTCTTCTCCTTCGTTGTTGTTCTCGTCGTTTTTTCTCGTCGTTTGCTGCTGCTCCTCCAGGAACAACTCTGGAATGATCTCGACCAACGCTTTTGCCTCGTCCTCGTTACAAAAAAGCACGTCCACGACGCCTGGATTTCGTTCCAACAGAGTCAACAAAGTTTCTCGACTATTCCGAACCACCTCAAACGAGGCTAAATCGATCGATACCAACACCTTCGTCCCGTCTGTTTCGTACAAATTTTTTGCTTTGGTAATCAAACTCGTCAAGAACTTTGGATCGTACAGCGCGTATCCTTCGCAGTGCAACAGTCTCGTCGTCGCGCTCGCGCTCTTTTCCTCTTCCTCTTTTCTCCTCTTAAAAACCTCCAAAACCTTGTCCACGTCCGGTTTACACTTACTCGCGCCTAAATACGTCCGCATCGTCCGTTGGCCGTTCGTTTTGTTCACAAAACTTAAACATTTTGCGGAACTTTCGGAAGCGCTCGAAAGCACTCGAACAGTGGCATTTTTCTCCGCTCTGACTCTGTTCTTTTCCAAGTCTTTCAGATACGCGTTCCCTTCCGCATCATCCGCGATTGTTCCGGCAAAGAACACTTTAAGATCAACATTTTGGTCTTTATTATACTGTGTCGTTAAATTCCCGATGCCTCTGGCCACGTTCGCCGCGCTCCCGCCAAACTTTGTCTCTTTTACATCGGACGTTTCCTTTGTCATCATCGCTTCGAAATCTTCCCTCGAATCGACGACTTCGCACCCGCCTAAGTTCGACAGAGAGGACGAGAGATGATCGGTATCGTCCATCATGACGATGAAATCAGTCACCGCGTCGCCGAGACAACAACACACGATTTCATTTTTCTTAGTCGTTTTCGCGGTCGTCGTCTCCCCCATGATGTTCTTTTTGTTTTGTGGCAAAACGTGAGAAAAATTTCCAAAGGACAGACACTTGAAGTGGTGAATATATGAACGGGAGCGGATGGTGCCGGTAGTAGTATGTACAAAAGAATAAATAAGTTCTCCCTCTCTCTATGAATTCCTCCCTCTCTCTCTTTCTCACGCGCACACACGCAAACTAATAGTCGTCTTCCAAGTCGTCGTACGGGTTCGGATTGCACAAAGACAAACAGACCGGCAACAAGATTAACCCGTGCGCCAAACCTAATGAAATGCACAAGAACAGTTGCTTGAAGAAAGTCGTGAAGACGTACGAGTCCGAAGAACCCAAGACTAACACGGCAACCATGGTACTCATGGCGCCGTGGAAGACGGCGACGCCCATGTCTCGTAATGTCAATCTCATGCGGTCGTTTGGAAGGCCGTGCTTTTCCAAAAAGTTTCGGCCGATGTGGGCGCTGTAATCGACGGCTAAACCGAGCGCGATGACGAGCATGATGACGGTGACGGAATCGATGTTTAATCCCCACGCTTGCATGTATCCGAGGATATTGATGACGATTAAGAGGAGGTTGATGAAGACGCAAGACACCGTGAGCGGGTCGACGATGAGCAACGCGATGACGATGAAACAGACGAGTAAGGTTAAAGAGACATTTCGGATGGCTTCTTTGTCGATGGATTTGTATTGTTCCACGTTCAAGAAGTCTTCGTTGTACGCAAAAATATAACCTTTTTCGTTGCCGGGAATGGAGTCGATGGAGGAGCGGATAGAGTCCATGGCCTTGATGGTCGCCGCGGTGTCTTGGCCTTCGACTTGCGTGGCGCGCACGCGCGTGGCGATAATCGTCGGAGGATTGGTGGTGGTGTCAAATTTTACGTCGGATCCGTATGCGTACCCACCTGGACTGGATGGAGTCGTGATAAACTTGTACAGTTTGTCGTTGAACGTGTTTGCAGGAGCGTCGATTGCGCAGTTTGTCGCTTTCCAACCCTCGGTCATGTTTAATGGGTAAACACTCGTCCCATTGCACATCGTGAGGTACGTATCAAACCTATCCATCCAAGTATCGACGGATTCATCTTGGACGTACGGGTTCGCTTTGAACGCCGCTGCCGCTTGCTTCAACACGGAAGTAGTGTCATAGTCGGTGGCGTAATTAAACTCAGTCATCGTGTATAGCTCGATACCTTGTCCTCGAGAAAATTCGTCGTCAAAGGTGGATACCCAATCTTTCAGGTAGCCGGGAGGCAAGAAATCCATCACGTCAGCTTCGACCTTGATTTTAGAGACGCCGAGAATACCACCAGCGGCGATGCCGGCAAATACGACGAGCACGGCTGCTTTGACGCTTTTCTTCGCGAGAAAGTCTGCGAGGGCGCCCATGACTCTTTTCGTCATGCGTTCTGGCCCAACTTGTTCCTGTTGCACGCCGTTGACGACGACGACGACCGGTGCCCCCGCCGCTGGCTTGCAGCACGGAACGCAGCACGTCGCGCCTTCGTCGCAGGTTGGGCAGCAAAAGCAGTCCCCTTTCTTTAGCATTCGGCGGCGTTCGTCGATGGCTAAGAACGCTGCGAAAAACGTCAACTGGTACAAATAATCGAAGAAAATACCAAGCGCCGCGTAGAAACAAAAGTTTCTCAACGCCGGCAAACTCGTCGTCGAGCCGATTAAGAAGGCGAATATATCCGTGAACGAGGTAACGGTAATACTCATGCCCGCCGTTGACATGGCATTTCCTAATCTTTCCGCGATGGATAAGTATGGGTTCGTGTTATCGTACGCGTTGACCAAAACGAACATATCGTCCACCCCTATGCCCAATAACAGAAACGGAAGCACGTTCATCAACGGCGAATAGAAGAGCCCAAAGTAAGAACACAAACCGTAACTGGAAGCAATGGCCAATCCGATGGATACGACCCCCATTCCAGAAACGAATACTCGAGAACCGACGCACCCTTCCCCACCTTTACTCAACATGAGCGTTGCGTAGCCTAAAATCAAAATGAACGCGATTTGCAATTTCGTGATGTCGCCGGTAATCGCGGCCCCAAACTCATCCCCGAATGAACGTGTGACCGCGTATTCTACAGATACCGTCGAGGCGTAATTTACCTCCACATCGCGAATAATCTCCAATACTTTTTCCTCGAACGCGTCGCCTCTCTTGTCCTCTTTTTCGCCATCTTTGACGACATCGAAATTCTTCATGAGAAACTGCAACGTCAACGAAGTGGCGGTGTAATGCCCTTCGCTCGTCAAAGTTGGATGACCGCTCGTTTGGTTCAAGTAAATTTCCGCGCCAACAGCAACGCACACGTTCCCAGGGGTGTGGTGTTTCTTCCCGTTACCGGTGGGACAATTCTCTTCGTCCCCAAGAACATCAGAGATCAACTTCGCGTTGATTTTCTCTTGCGTGTTCCAGTTGTCCTTGTTGTTATCAAACACCCCCAAAACAGAACTCATGGCGCAACTCTTCGAGTACCGATAACACTGCCACTCCTCCTTATCGGTCTTTGAATACTTCATTCCAGCCGCATCCTCGGTGTCATCGTTTTCATCCACGATCCAATAATCCCCTCCCCACGTGATGTTCTTCCCGTCGTATACCACGAACGCCTCCTCTTCAATCTTCGATCGAAACGCGTGCAACGCGTCTAAAGTCTCCGGCGTAAACGCGTTCGTCCCAGTTTTCGGTTTCAGAACCACGCTTCCAAACCGCGCGTCGCCTCCGTAGTTATCGTCCACAAAAATCCGATCGTCTTGCGCTCGCGTATCTCCGGGGACCCACAACTTTTCCGACCTGCTTTCGTTCGTCAGTTTGTGCACGCCGCTCGCGCAAATCAACGCCAAAAAGACGCTCAAACCAATCACTCGGAACGGATAGGAACCGATTCGAAACCCAAACGCGCGGAACTTTTTGGAGAGGAACCTGTTCGAACCGTTCGCGATTTTGCTGAAACACGATCGTTCCTCGTTCGATAAAACGTTTATTGTTCTTTCTCCTCGTTCTTCTTTGATCCCGGTTTCGACCGCGGAAAGAGAAGAGACTTGGACGCTTTTGGAACTATTCCCCGAGCGAACGGAATAGTTCGTTTCGGAGATCGAATCGTTTGTCGTCGCCACGGACATGGGCGTTTGCGAACGCGGTGGATTCATTATTATTATTATTCTTCTTCTTACGAACGCTTACGTGAAGACGACTCGATGATGATGTTCGCGATGATGATGATACCGATGCGCTCGCGAAGAAAAAGTGTTGGTGTTCTGCGCGTTACAATGGATAAAGAAAAGTGACGTAACGACAACCACAAATTCACTCGAAAAAGGTCGGACAAAAATGTTGCCATTTTTAAGAACGCGCAGATGTATACGTAAACGCGCGGCATAGTGTTCATTCACTCCTTTTTCGGACGCTCCTACTACTACTACTATTACTACTACTACACAATTACTATCTGATGTTATTGTCGTTATTGAAGTACGCTCTCAGCGCGCGCTCTCGCTCTTCCTTCGTTTTCGTCTCGACGCATAAAGCCATGTTGTGTCTTCCGCCGCAGCTGAGCTTGACGCATATCCACTTTCGTTCGTTTGGTAAGGGCGGGAATTTTACCTCACCCGGGATGCCGGAGTGTGGACCGTTGACGACGCGGCCGAGACGGCCTAAGGAGTTGCGGCCCCAGGAGAGGAGTTGGCCTTGAGAGGTTAACGCGATGGTGTGCGAACCGCCGAGAGAGGCGTCGACGATTTTGTATCTTTGATGATGTTTGCTTTCGTCGTCGTCGTCGTCGTCCGCGTCGGTGGGTGATGGAAACTTCACCTCGGTTGGCGTGATTTTATCCGCGCAGTCGTCGTCGCCCATACCGAGTCGCGCGTACTCTCCTCTTCCCCACGTGAGTAATTGCCCCCCGGCGGTTATACACGCCGAGTGCCACCCGCCGGCTCTTATTTTCACCACTCCTTTTCTGTTCAAAGTTTCGATCGCTCTCGGCGTTGCCTCGTTCCCGGTTTTCTGGTGCCCCAACTGTCCGTATTCCCCGTGTCCCCACGAATACACCGTCCCGTCTTTCGCTAAAGCTAACACGTGGAAACTCCCCGCCGCGATTTCACAACAGTCTCGTAAGTTTTCTACTTTCTTTGGATGGTACGTGTTTGGACCGACGCCACCGACGGGACATCCCCACGAGTAGACGTCGCCATCGACGGTCACCGCAAACGAGGACATTCCGCCGCACGCCACTCGTTTCGCTTTAATCAACGTCTTCGGGCTCTTCCAATCCAAAGGAATCGTAATCGGCGTCGAAATAGACGTGTTCGCGAAACCTCTGTCGTCAATCACCACGCCTCTTTTCCTCTCCTCGTCCCTCGCAATGGCGGCGGTTGTGGTATCTCTCGTCGTCGACGTCGCGGCAATTGTTTCCACCTCAAAATTCTCCTCTATCTTTTTCTTCTCCGTGGCGCACTGTCCGTACTCGTTTCCGCCCCACGCGTGTACTCTCCCAAACTGGTCGATGGCCAAAGCGTGCCATCCGCCGAGCGCGACGCGCACAATTTCCGACGCCACGAACTCGTCTTTAATGTGCAACTGTTCCAACTCTTCCGTCGTATCGTGCGCGAAATACGTCGCTTTCGTCGGTGTTTTCACGAACTCTTTGTTATTCTTCTTGACATCTGACTTCTCCTCGTTTACGTCGTTCGCTCTCTCGCCCCCTAGGCCTAAAGTGTCGTGGCTGTTCCACCCCCAACTGTAAAGCTCTTTGCTTTTCGTCAATACGCACGAATTCCTCGACCCGGCGATTAACCGTTCGATCTCCTCAAAATCTTCTTCACCTTTTTCCTCCTCGTCGTCGTCCTTCTCGCGATCGCTCGCATCAGAGTGCAAAGGCGAAGCGCAACTTTGACTGAACGGGAACACGATCTCCGTCGGTTGATGGATGCAAAAATCCAGCGCTCGTTTCGCCTGTTTCACGCCGAGCTGGTAGTCCTCGCCGCATCCCCAGACGAATACTTTTTTTAACGTTTTCGTCGTCCCTGATGATGAAACTGTCATTACGTATGCGTTCGTTTTTTCGTTCGATCGTTCGTTCGAGAATAAGCGCGTTCTCCGCTACGGGCGTCAAAGAGAGCAAATTCTGACGTCTTTTTCCCCACAAAACACGCTCCTAAACAAGCGCAACAGCAAAGCCAGATATATCACGAAACAACGACATAATGTTGTCGTTAGTATCGTTCACGTCGTCTTTTCACGTCGCCGGTACGTTTGGTTCTTCTGCGACAACAACGAATACGAAAACGGTGAGAAGAAGATGTGTTTTACATCATCACCATCAGCAGCGGGGAAGTGCTGTAACGACGACGGATGATGATGATGTCAATGATGATTACGAAAGCAGCGGCAAGAAGAAGAACAAAAGTGGTTTAAACACGCGTCGAGAGATGATGCTGACACTCGGTGTGTCGTCGTTCGTCCTTACCGGAGGATTAGGAGGAAAAGATGAGAATAAAGCGCAAGCGTTCACCAGACCTCCACCTGGGTTCGACTTGTTCATCGATACCATCGATGGGTACGAGTTTTTACGACCTTCGTCCTGGGTGGAAGTGAAAGGATCCGGGAACGACATTTTTTACCGCAACCCGAGGAACGTGGAGGAGAACTGCTTCGTGGCGATTTCATCGCCGTCGTCGAACGTGTACGCATCAGTCAGAGACGTCGGGACGCCGGAGGAAACCGCGGAGAAGATATTGAAGCAGACGCTGATCGAGTTGACGAGCACGCGGTTGGGCATCATTCGGGAGAGCGAAGTGGTCAGCGCGAAGGAGGATTTAGATAAAGACGGGACGGCTTTTTACGACATCACGCTGAGGATTAAATCATACGCGGCGAAGAATCAGTACGGGTTGACGCCGGAAGATAGGCCGCAAACGTTAGAGTGGGATCGGACGTTTTATTCCCGGTTAGGGACGGAGAACGGAAGGCTGTACGAGTTGAGGATGCAATCGCCTTCGGCGGAGTTTGAGGAGAGTAAGGAGCAATATTTAGCGGGGATGGGGAAGAGTTTTCGGCCGTTTGAGGTGGATACGCCGCCGCCGAGCGTAGGGAAACAGCTCGGGTTGAACTTTATATAAAAGAAAAAAAAGCGCGCTTTTATTTTAGTACGCACGCAATGCGATTGTGTTCTTAATAATAATAATACTGTAATAGATTTTCGATATTAAATATAATAATACAACTACGATAGTAGTAAGGCCTTAGCAGCAGTCTTCTTTCTAACACGATCCCGGCGGGTTTTATACGTTACTCGGCACGAACCACTCTCCTTTCTTTCTAGAAATCAATCTCGCTTTCGATTTGAACAAATCGTCATCCTCCATCGCGAATTTTGGCACCGTATCTGTTCCCAACAAAACAATCGTCGATCCGCTTCCGGACATGAACACGACTGCCCCGTCCTCTTTCGTCGCGTCGATTAATTTATCCTTCAACTCGCCCAACTCGGGCAACTTGGAAAACGCCGGCCTTTCTAAATCGTTGATCGCGTTTTCATACGTGCACCCGTCCGCGTTTAGAGATTTCAGCAAATCCAGCGGCTCCGCTTTCGATCTCTTGTCTAAATCCAACGCCTTGAAAATCGTCGGCGTGCTCAACCCAATCGACGGTTTCACCAAACACATCTTCGTCGTCAACGGAAGCGGTGGTTCCACGTCTTCCACAATCTCTCCTCTCCCGGTGCAATACGCCGCCCCGGTGCTAAAAAATACCGAAATATCGCTCCCGATATCCCCGGACCATTCCAGCAACTCTTCCTCGGTCGCGACGTCCCCGCACAGCTTGTTCGCGGCATACAACGCCGTCGCTGCGTTCCCAGATCCCCCTCCTAACCCTGCCCCGGACGGTACCGTCTTCTTCAACTCCACCCAAAAGTACTGCTTTATTCCAGTTTTCGCTCGAAACAAGTTCAAAGCTTTAATCACTAAGTTCGACTCGTCCAACGGAATCGACGCGTCTTCGCACACCAGAGTATCTTTCGTCTCCGAGGAGCTCTTCGCAAAGGACATCTCGTCGCCTAAATCGATGACGTGGAATAACGAGGCTAAATCGTGGTACCCGTCTTCCCTTCTCCGGACGATTCGGAGGAATAAGTTGATTTTGGACGGCGAGAAGAGGTCGATTTGTGCGAAACCGTCCGGGTTTTGTTGCATTGTTGATGACGAGGACGACAAAGAAGCCATCGTCGTCATCTTTCCGCGAAATCCTCGTCCGATGCTTCCCCGGTTTTCTCCACCACGTCTCCCCATCCGATGTTGATGTTGTTGATGACGATGAGAATGGGAAGATGAGAAAAGGACTGATGAAAAGGCTGCATTTTTACCGCCGCCTCCCCGACGCGCTCCCGCGCCTACTGCGCCGCCTCTTCTCGAAGAAGACGCGGAAGAAGACAAAGACCGCACCGCAGGAGTCGCACCAGGAGTAGCTGCGCGAGCACGCGTCGCAAATGCCAGAGAACTTCTTGAGCTCATGTTTGATGATTGTTGTGATATCTCTGATTGATTTTTTTTTATCCACAAAAACACGAGTAAAAAAAAGAATTTTGAAGATTTTGAGGAAGAAAATTTTTTCTCTTTTTTGTCTGCTCTTTTATTTTAGTACACAAATGATGATGAGAAAGACTGCGCGTATAAAAAAATCGATGATGAAAAAGTTAATAAGGTTTCTCCAAGGAACCAATCTCTTCGCTCAATCGAGAGACTTCCATCAAGGTGAACGCGTCTTTGCCAAAGTTTTCTTCCGGAGAGGTGACTAAGGAGTATTCGATGGCGGATTGGAATTCAGTCGGGGAACACTCGAACGGGCCGTCCAAGTGCGCCGGGACGACGTGCGTGAACGCCCACGAGTTGTCCTCGCAGACTTTTTTGGTCCACTCGCGGACTTCCTTTTTGCGTCTCGGGAAGGCGAGCAAAGCTAGGACGGGAGGGACGAACCCGTGTTTGCGTTTGGTGAGGTTTTCGAACGCCGGTTTCCAGCTCGCGTCCCAAGTAAACGCGTCTAATAAATCATCCGCGGCGTTCGGTAAGGAAATTTTCACGTCCACCGAGTCCGGGTTGAACAACAAACCGAACAAAACGGTTTTGCCCCACCCCTCGGATCGAGTTTCCGAAGTCATCGGTTTTGATTCGCCTTGTTTATCCATTGCGCGCACGTACAGTGGTTCCGGGTCAATCGTCGCCACCGGGACGGGTTTATTGGAAACTTTTTCGAGGACGTCGGTTAACACCAACGATTTCGTTTCTTTTACGTAAAACGCGGTATCCACGAACCACGGGTCTTTAAAGTTTCGCAACGACGAGCCGCCGACTTTCAAGGTTTCGTGTTCGATTTCGTCTTTCCAAGGGACGAAATCGTTCGTCTCTTCGCTTCGTTCTTTTGAGCTCAAGGGTAAATATTTCGGTTTGTTCGGAAAGATGGGAACGAAATCTGCCAGCTTCACGTTCACCGGAAACGTCCAATCGTCTTTCGGCAACCACACGTCCGCGTCCGGGAAGTACTGCGCGAACGGTCCGCTATAAATCTTATGTTCAATAGCTACGCTTCCTACGACGATGTGTTTCACCTTGCCGTGTTTCTCTTCCAACTTTTTCACGGCGTCGATGACTTCCATCGTCGGCGCGACCGGGTTGTGCACCCACAACCCGCCGTTTTTCAGTTTCACCACCGTCATTCTCACGTTCACGTACACGTCCAACAACCCTTGCAACTGATCAAAAGTCCACACTTTCTCCGCGAGGACGTTTTCTTTCAAAACCGTTCGATTCCCTTCCGCGTCGATAATCACTCTTTCTTCGTTAAACGTCGGGTTGGTTATGAACGTCGTTTTCGTCTTGTACGGCGCTAACGGTAACGCCCACCAGTACGTGTAATACGCGGATTCTCGCGACGCGAGTTTCGCCCAGTATTGATCTTGCAGTTCTCTCGCCGTCATATTCACAGCCGCCGCGCCTTCCTCGCCAGAGGCGAACGCGAAGAACTTCGTAGTACTATTATCATTCTCCATCATCATCATCATCATCCAGGAGAATAACGACGTCGTCGTCAAAGCGTCTCTTCTGCTCAACATTTTTCTCTTCCTTCCCGTTGTCGTCGTCGTGCCTCCTTCGTGGTCGTTTTCCTTTTCCTCCTCTTCCTGACGACGACTCCCCGAGGAAACCGCCGCCTTTTGTGTCGTCGAAACTGTCCTCGAAACGACCAAAAAACCTTTTTTGTTTCGTCGATGTTGCTGTTCTCGTTTTCGTCGCGGTAGTGGTGCTTCTTTTTTCTTCGCGAACATCGGCGACACGGATGATGATTTCGCATCGAACGACGACGACATCGACGACGAGACCGTGGAAAGAAGTTTGCGACGATGAAATCTCGCAGACAAAGTCGTTTTAAGCGTCATCATCTGTCTTTTTACTTCTCCCCCGCAAAAAAAAAACAACGACTCTCGACGAGTCTCTCCTCTCTTTCTCTCTCTCTTCAGTCCGACGCTCTCGAGCGAAAGAAGGAGAGCAAAAACTTGAGCGCGTTGTTTTGCGTTAAAAAATGCGGATAAAATGCGTCACTTTTTTCCCTTTACGCGAGACGATGATTGCGTGACGAGATGTCTTTTCTCATCAGAAGCAGAGTGTCGACGATGACGTTTGCTTCTTTGACATTTAAAAGAACGAGGATGATTACGACGAGCGCGGGAGTCACCACGAGCGGAGTTCGTTTTCCTTTGTTGTCTTCTTTGTCTTCTGAAACACAACAGAAAGTGTTTCTTTCGTTTCCCCGTGGGAGGCGTTCCATCGGGGGAGACGCGAGACGTTTAAAAGGCGGTTGGTGGTCTTCTTCTTCGTATTCTTCGAGAAGCGCAATAAGGAGTCTCAGCGGGAGTCATCTTTCTCCTAATAATAATAATAATAAACCTATCTCGGATTTGGACACGAGTTACCTCCCGTTATACGCCGCGGATTGGGCGCGCGTCGATCTACCCCCCGGACACAGATTTCCAATGGAGAAATATCTCCTGACGCGCGAAGCGATCGAGAAAGAGTCGCCAGATTTTTTAAAATATTCCATGCGCTTCTCACCAACCGCGAGGAAAGAGGACGTTTTATTAGTCCACGACAAAGAATACGTGGAAAGAGTGCTCACGCAGAAACTGACGCGCGAGGAAGCGAGGACGATTGGGTTTCCTATGAGCGAACAGTCGGACGGGTACGCCTCGAAATTCTTATCGGAGGACGAGACGAAGCGAGGGGAGCAACACGTGACGAGGAGCTTAGCGAGCACTGGCGGGACCATCAAAATGACCAGAGACGTGTTAGAACACGGTTTCATGTGGGCGGGACAATTAGCAGGAGGGACGCATCACGCGTTTGCAGGGCACGGGGAGGGATTTTGCGTGTTTAACGACATCGCGTGCGCGGTGAGAGTAGCGCAGAGAGATTACGAGGAGTTGTTCGAAGGCGAAGATAGAAACGTTTTGATCGTCGATTTAGACGTGCATCAAGGCAACGGGACGGCGAAGATTTTTGAGAACGATAAAAATATTATCACTTATTCTATTCACGGAGATAGGAATTATCCGTGGAAGACGAGGATGTTATCGGATTACGACATCGCGTTACCGGACGATTGCGAAGACGAGGAGTATTTGAACGCGTTGGAAACGTCGCTACCGAAAGTGTTCGAGAAGCATAAACCTTTTTTGGTGTATTTTCAAGCCGGAGTGGACGCTTTGAAAGCGGATTCGTTCGGAAGATTGAGCATGACCCGAGAAGGGTTGAGGCGGCGCAACAATTTAGTTCTCGCGTTGTGCGTTGAACACGACTGCAAATTAGTAACGACCATGGGCGGTGGGTACGCGAAACCGATCGAGCGATCCATCGAATGCCACTCGGACGTGTTTCGAATTATGGCTTTGAAGCATAAAGCAATAATGGAGGAACGGAAATATTTAGAGAAGATGGTTACTTGATGTGGATGTATGAGTTCGAGGCGAGGCGATGAATTCCCGGCTCCTCGTTTGGTCGAATTTACGAATATTTATTTTTAATTTACGCATCATTTTTTAGCTGTGCGACGACTTGAATGCGACTATATAATGGAGACTACAAAAATCCAATGGTATTACGTGGCTGCGTTTGTAGCGCTGATGATTTGTGTATCAGCATCAGTGAGAGTTGTTCACGCTGCTGTTAATACTATCATACCTTCCAACGAAGTTTTTTTGGATTCCGTTTGCAAGTGTTTAAAAGAGGACGCAAAAGATGGCCTTTGCACTTCGTTCGCAACTACGAGTGGGTACGGAACGATGCCTTTCTGGATGACGAGAGATATCACTAACATGGCAAATGCGTTTGATTTAGACCGTTTGGTTAATGCCGGACCAGTGGGGTGTAACTTGACTGAGATTGAAGCTTTGAGGTTCAACGCGGACTTAAAATACTGGGATACGTCGCACGTGACAAACTTTGACTTCATGTTTCGCAAAGCGAAAAGTTTTGACGGCAAAGGATTAAGGTTTTGGAACGTAGGAAATGCAGAAACGATGCGAGGCATGTTTCAAGAAACCACGGAATTCGACGACAACATCGCATTTTGGGATCTTCGAAACGTAATCGATCTTTCCAAATTTTTTTTTAACGCGGAAAAATTTAGCCAACCGATTGGTTTTTGGGACGTTTCGAATGTGGAAACCGCTTTTGGGATGTTTGAAGGTGCGAAGCGCTTTAATGAAGATATTAGCACGTGGAATTGGGCATCTATTTTCAGCGGCTCGAACCCTTTGAATTCTTGCAAGAAGAAAAAGAGGAGGATGCGCGCGTTGTTGCAACAACAAACTGACGAGGAAAGTTTGCGACTGTGCGGCGAGGAAATAGGCTTGAAGCAAATGTTTAAGAACGCCCCGAGATTTAACGGAGACGTTTCTCGATGGAAGGGCCAGGCCACGGCTTTTGAGCAAGAGAATATGTTTGAGGGTGCGGATAGTTTCAACACGAAATGGAAATGTAAAACCGAATTTGACGGCCCGACTGAAACATGCAAAGTACGACACGAAGCGGAGGTTCTCGAAGAAATCAGCGAAATCAGAGAGTTCTTTCGAAGCACTTAGTTACGTGTTATTGTGTATATATATGTGCATATACCTGCTCTATTTGCGCGCTAATACTACATCTCTATCTTCTACTCGCTCTCTTATTTGCAGTTCTAATAAGTTCTTGTCGTTACTCTTCGCATCCGCACTCTTCGTCGTCGTCGACTAAACACTTCTGATGTTCCTCGGCTTCGTTCACGGCGTCGCATTCGTCCACTCGCAAAACCAACCGCCAACCACCATTCGCAGTCTCCGGACTCCTGTGTACCGATGCTTTCCCACTCTCCCACATTTCTCCTTTCAAAAACAAAATGTCGCAACTCTCTCCTTTTTCTTCCACCAAGTTCTTCTCGAATAACTTCGCGTTTGATTTCAACGCGTCCGAGAGAGGAAGCAAAACCCGCGACGACATTGACGCGTCTCTCGCCGCCGACGCGATCACTTTATTCACCAACGAATGCTCATCTAAAACCTCCGTTTTCCTCCCGTAATACGTCGTCATCGCTCTCAAAGGTACGTAATCCACGTGCAGTTTCGTGCACAGCGTCCGGCGTAAAAGCGAGAGAGAAACGACCACTCTTTCGGGAGCGTTCTCTCGTCTTCTTTCGCCGCTCGAGTTTAAGAAGAAGTTTCGATACTCTTTCACGACGTTTTCCACGTCCTGCTCTAAAAACTGGATCGAACGTTCCGAACAGCCCTCTTTTAATAAAACGTCGCGAATGCCTAACAGGCGAGCGTCTGGATCGAGCGCGTCTAACTCTGCTCGCACTTCAAACTCTGCGCTTTTCCGCTCGCACGCTCGCAGAATATCCGCCGGGAAGGCATCTCTCACTTCAGGTCTCGGTTTCACCACGAACGCACTCTTCGCTGACGATGATGATGATGACGCGGGGGTTATTCTTTTTCTTATCCTCTTTGGTGGCAGGAGTGCCGTCCTCCTCGCCGCCACCGAAAGCATCGTCGGAGCGTCACCAGACAACAACAACAACTTAAAGGATAAAGTGCAGACAACATTTCCCCTAAAAAAAGGCAGTTTAGATACGAATTTTACCTAACAAAAAAGGAGAGGTTTGTTCCTTGTGTACGATGATGATGATGGCCCCGCACATTGCGACGACGACGAGGAACAACTCGATGATGCGACCACCAACGCCTGGTCGCAAAATGAGGCGGCGAGGAAACGTTTTTCTTAACGCAGGAGGAAAGGCAGACGATGACGATATGAATGAGACTGCTCCCTTTCGACTCCCGAATTCCCTGTGGACAAATCAATCAGATTTAAAAACGCCGGAGCAAAAGTGCTCGGACATTTACCAGTCGTACGCGACGATGGCGGCAACGAGACTGGTCATGGCCCAGGACGATGGGTTCGGAAACGAGTGCAGCGAAGACGTGAACGTGAGCGAGACGACGAGTAAGATTTTAACGCACAAGGAGAAACACAGCATGCTCTCGGGAACGAGTTTCGTGCGAAGCATGTTGCAAAGCGCGGATCCAATCTTAAGGTCGGCCGCGTTGAGAATTATAGAGACGAGACGAGTGTACGTGTCCGAAAAGGAAGGGATGGATTGGGAGAGTAGCTTTCGATACGCGAAGGAGGATATGGAACAATGGCGGGTGAAGATGTTGAAACGCGTGGCGGAGAAGTCGCTCGAAGGAGAATGACGATTGGAAATAAAGAGAGGAGCGCGTGTATTTTACTTGTGTACTTTATTTGTGTGTGTATGTTTGCTTGTTTATATGCTGAATCAATCTCCTTCTCTTTAAACGGCGGCGGCGGCGGCGTCGAAACCTTCTTCTTCCCATTTCTTACCAAACGTCTGGCGACCGTTATCGATCCAATGATCGACCATTTCCGCGATACCTTTGCCAATACCCGCAACTTTACCCACCTTTTGTCCTTTTACCGTTTTGCCTAACATGCCTTTCCCGCTGCCTGGCTTTGTCACGTCGTAATCTAACAAACTGATATTTTTCGCCGCGCCGGCGTAGGCGTTCACTTTAAACGCCTCGACGACGTTCGTGCCCAATTTTCTCGCTTTCATCACCAAATCGTTCAAAGCGTCAACTAACGGTTGGTTTTCCGCGCACAACGCTTGCGTTTCCGACTTGGCTTTTTGTTTCGGCCACACTTCCAAGGCATCCTTGAAAACCTCTTCGAGCAAAACGTCTCCAGTTTCGTCGTTTACGTTCTTCTCCACGTTCATCCACGCCAAGACTTGCGAACCGGCCTCGCCTAAATTGTCCGGACAAGACAATTTCTCCTCGTTGCAGATTCGAATGAACTCCTTCGCTAACACCGCGCCTTGCACACCACTCTCGGCCAGTTTTTGCAACTTCTCCGTCGGTACATTCGAACTCACTTTATTCTTTTTCTCTTCCTCCTTTTTCTTCTTCTCTTCCTCGGTCAGCGGCGGATTTTCAATCAAATACTCCTCGTACGTTCGCCATTTCGGCCTTTCGAATTCGTTCAGTTTTTTCGAAAAGTTGCATCGCACTAAGCACATGGATTCGGCGTCATACGTCCCCGGACAGTGCACTTCGCCTCTCCCTAATTTCTCCTTATCTTTGGACACGTGATACGGACTCTCGTATCTCACGTTCAAATGCGGCACTTTCTCGTTGTTCCCTTTCGCGCAGTGCGGACACTTCGTCAATCTGCCGTACAATTCACCGTCGATGCACTTAAAAATCAACTCTTCCTTCTTCCCGCCGGTGGTGTATCCATTCGCTTTGCACCATTTCTTCAACTCCTCCGTTTTCATCGCTTTATACTTCTCCTTCAGAGAAACGACTGTCGATTCGTCCTCGTTCGGGAAGGTGTACTTACCGTCCTCGTCAACCGGTACCGGCGGATCAAAGCTATCGAAGTTGTTCTTCTCGTTCCAAGGTGTAAACCACAACGACTTCTGCGCGTATTTTCGTCTCTTATCCGCTTCATCCGCGCCGGATTTTTCAGCGCGCTTGGTGGTCGTTTTCTTTGTTTTCGTCGTTTTTGCTTCCTTTTTCGTTGGTGGAGACGACGACGGATTTGACTTCTCTTCCTCCTCTTCCTTCGTCTCCTCCTCCTCGACTTTCTGTCGCTTCACCTCTTTCTCCTCGTACTCGTCGACGACCTTCTCCTCCTTTTCCTCCTTCTTTTCCTCCTCCTTTTTTTCCTCCTTCACCACCTTCAGGGACAAACACTTGCTCTTCAAAGAAATCTTCTCCTTCGTCTCCTTCACTTGGACTAAAAATCGAGATTTCGTTTCGTCGAATTGGACAACCACGGCTGGTTTCCCGTTCAGTTCTGGTTTGCTGTTCACGTTGACGATGGAGACTACAGTTCCCGGAGGGTAGAGAGATACAGCCTCCTCTGTCGCAGCAGACGCGGAGGACATTTTTGGATTCTTTCGTCGTATCAAGCGGCGTGTGTGCCTTACACTTGTGATGATGGAGTCAATTTGTGGGGAGATGATTTTGAAATTCAACGCTCCACTGCGGCACAAAAAGAGGCGGAAGTTCGGATAAAATGGACGACGATGACGATGATTTCAACGTAAAAACCTGGGCGACGTTACACGACGCCGCGTTAGAGGTACTCTCGACGCCATCTGCGCATAAAAAAGCCCTTTTGACTCAAGTTATCGCGAAGAAATGGTTCGACGGGAAAAGCATCCTCAAAGCGAGAGATGTGAGTTCCTCGGGAAAACGTGTGAAAGAGACACCGGAAAGAGACGCGCTGGTAACCATCGTCTCGTCGAACTCGAACAAATTAAAACTCGGTTCTGGTCGCTCGATCGAGTCGAGACGGAAAATTTTACACTCGCTCTCGCACATCGAGTCGTGGGCGATCGATTTGAGTTGGGATATTATCGCAAGATTTGGACACGAGGTGGAAAAGGAGAGAGAGTTTTTCGACGATTTCGTACGCGTGGCTTTAGACGAAGCGAAACACCATTTACTGTTAACGAAAAGATTAGAAGAAATAGGAGGAAAATACGGGGATTTTCCCGCGCACGATGGATTATGGCAGTCTGCGATGGAAACGTCGGATTCGTTGATGCATCGACTGGTTGTCGAACACTGCGTGCACGAAGCGCGAGGATTAGACGTCATGCCGAATACGATTAACAAGTTTCGAGAGAACGGGGACGAGGAGAGCGCTTTATTGCTCGAGACGATAGTGTACCCGGAAGAAATTGGCCACGTCAAAGCTGGTTTAAAATGGTTCAAGTTTCTATTAGGAGACGCGTCGGAACGCGGCGGCGAAGAGACGGTGAAAATCTTTCGCGAGATTGTCGAGAAGAAATTTTACGGGGCGTTGAAACCGCCGTTTAACGACGAAGCGAGGGCGAAAGCCGGGTTCGACAGGAGGTATTACGAAGTAGCAGTAGATGCGGTGGTGTAGTCGTGGTAGCAGATAGAGCGCAGATTAGAAACGCGTGTATGTATATCGATTAAAACAAATGTGTTTTCTTCCCTTGTATCATCTCTCTCAAACACAGCTCTCGATCTTCTTCTTCTTCTCCTTTACTTCTTCACCTCTTTTGCAACCTTCTCTCTTTTCTTTTGCAACGCATCGCTCGCTTCCGCGATTCTCTTTGCCATTTGCTCTCGCATCTGCGCACCCATCGGACTCTTTCCTTGCTCCTTCTCCACTTTTCTCTTCGCCTCATCTCTTACAGTCTTTGCCCGTTTGACGACTTCTTCTTCTTCGTCTTCTTTGTGCTTTTCGCTTAAAATTTTAATCGAGTCTTTTAAAGAGTTGAACGCGTTCTGGAACGACGCTTCGATGGCTTTCGATTTCCGCGTTAAAGCTTTAATCACCTCAGAGCTCTTCTCGTCGTCGTCCCCCATGATGACGATGACGATGAACTAACTGTTTGTGCGGCTTTTCGCTGTGTTCTTTGTTTTGCGAATACTTTTTTCCTGCTCGTATTTTGTAAGAAACGCTTCGAATTGAAAAATCGCTAAAAAAAACACAAAAATACACGATCACGAACTTTAAAAAACAGATCATGTCTTCTGACCAACGAGGACGAGCGGCGGCAGAACGAATGGGGAATCAAAAGTCGGCGAACGAACAACAAGAACGAGAAGAAGAAATGACGATAACGACTCCGATGCGACGCGTCCTGACCGTCCAAATTCGAAAAGAAGAAGAAGCGACTCAGAAAAGTGTTCTCGAAATCGTTGAGAAGGTTTTCGTTTCTGTTTTAGAAACGAGCGAGATACGCGCGTACGACGTGACGGTGACGAAAGAGAACGATAAGATAACGTATAAATACAAAGCGCCTGCGCCTTCCTTTCCGTTCGTGCCGAAATCGATCGGTAAACTCTCCGAGACTGGCGTGTGTGAGGTGACCGAAGTTGTCGTCTGTGATTATGAAAAGAATAAACTTGAAAATTTTTGCGAAACCAAAGGGATGCTGTTTGCGGATATGTTCGTGGTGGAGAGTTTTGTCAGATTGGATAAAATAAGCGGTAATTCGCGTGCAGTTGTGTGTGTGGTTGATGTGCGATTGCGATGGCTGAAACGGTTGGACACTCAAAGATGGATGGAAGGGTTAGTGACAAAGGCGACAGAAATGAAAATAAGAAAGAAGTATGAGATTTTGATGAAGCGAGTGGCGAGCGAGTTGAGTGCGACGGCGAAGATGACGAGAAACGATTTAAGGAACGATTTAGAATTTATTCTGCGCCAAAACGTGAACTATCTCTTTTGCGTTTTAGTTTCGATATTGATTTTCTGCTTGGGCTTCTGCCTCGGTGGAATTGATTCCTCGCTCTCGGCGCTTTGGAAAATATAATTTTATTAAAACTACGTACTCGTAGACGTGCATCTACTTTGCGTTTCGTCTCTGTCCTTCACTAATCTTCCCAGACAACACCACGAATGAATCACCGGTTGTTTTTTGAACCGCTTGCATTCGTTCAATTGTGCTGCCAGCTTTGTTGCTATCGCCACCTCGCAGCGCGTTTTGCTCCTCTTCGTACTTGCGCAAACGCTTCTCCTTCGCCTTCGCGCCGGGCGCTTTGCCGTGAAACTTCCAGCACAACTCGCGGAAGGCTTCTTTTGGAGTCAACGTACGTCCAAACTCGTCGTACTTATCAAGTTTGAAGTTGAACTTTCGAGTTTCGGACGACGGGCCGCCGCCATCTTGTTCTTCAATCACTCCAGAGGCTTCTAATACACGTTTGCGATCGTGGTGATCTTTCAAATCGTTCGCGCGTCCACTCCAACGCGGTCCTTTATCTTCGAGCTGACCGGAGGCTTTCATGTCTTGTAAAATGCTCGCTAAACCAATATTTCTGCGCGATAGATGGATTTTAGGCTTTTCTTCTTCTTTAACCGCTCCTTCGCCGTCTTCCATTTTGACATCGACGGCACCATCGCCGCTCTGAACAATTTGCGGAGCGTCCTCGTCTTCTTCGTCCGGTAACTTGTCCGCTCGCGCCTTCTCCCAATCGATTACTTCTCCCTCGGCGTCCTCTTCGACGTGGTTGGCTCTTTTCCGTTTCAAGTTTTTAGAGGTTTTCCCTCTCGCGACGAACGCGTTATTTTCGTCGTCACCGCCAGACGTATCCGCGCCGACGCCGCGACAGAATTCAGCGACATCCGTTAGGGCCAAATTTTTATCGTTCTTTTCATCATTATCTGCGTTCATATCGGTCGGCTTTTCTCGTTCGAGCTTGGCGATGCGTTGAAACAAAGATTGTTCCCCATTCGCGGGAACGATTTGCTTTTCTTTCTTTTTCGTTTCTCGTGCGGATGCGAGCACTCGTTCCAACTCGTCGTCCTCTTCCTCGGCGGCGAAATCTAGAGGACCTTCATCGCCTTTCTTAGTATCGCCGGCTAAATTGGCTAAGATTTTCTCGTCCACATTATCTCTCGCTTTGTCCATTGCCTTGGCCCACGCCTCGTCGTCTCGAGACGGCTGTTCTTCTCCCGTGTTGCCGCCGCCATTCTTCCTCGATCTTCTGTGCGTCCCCGCCGCGTTTGCCTCCTTCGCCAACTCGTCGCTTTCCAACTTTGATACGTCAAATCCACCATCCTCGTCGTCTGAATCCTCGTTTTCTTTCTTCTTCTTCTTCTTTCGCATCTTCTTCGGCTTATCTTCTTTGCCTCCTTTCCCTTTTTTCTTCTTCTTACTATTGAACTTCATCAACTCTTCCTCTTCTTTCGTATACGCGTCTATCTGCGTGGCTGTTTTTGACACCTCCGCGGAAGTCAATTCGCCTTTCACCAATCCAGCCATCCGTAACTTCAACTCCCTCGCGTTTCGTTTCCGAATCTCCTCGGCGTCTTTTTGAACTCCTCCCGTGCCATCTAACGTCGCGAATCTTTCGTCCTTCTCTTCCTCTCCGTACTCGTCGTCGTACTTGGACAAAATCTTCTTCTCTTTCAATCCCGTCAACTCGTCCTCGTCTTCGCGCATAATCTCGTCCTTCTTATTTCCCTTTCCAGCTAACTTTTTATTCTTCAAAACCCTCTCTCTTTCCGCTACTTGAACGTTCTCCAACTCGTCCTCCGAATCGCTATCTAAAATCGACTTATCCGCTAACGTTAAAACGACGCCACCTTCTCCCTCGTAATGGATTCCTCTCTCCTCGGCGACGTGTTCCAACGCCGCGCGGTCCACCTTCAATCCCGCCAAGTCTTTCTCCGTGTATTCAACGGACACGTGCTCCTCTTCTTCCTCCTCGTATCTGCTAGCTATTATATCTGCAGCAGTCGTCCTTTTTTTCTTCGACTTCTTCTTCATCGTTCTCGATTTTTCCACCCACGCTTTCGCGTCCTCCTCTTCTGTGCCTTCTCCTTCGTATAACTTCCTCGCTCGCTCGTGGTCTTCCTCGCGCAACTTTTTCGCTTTTCGTTCGTTCAACTTTTCTCTCAACTCTTCCGTTCGTTTTAATTCGAGCAGTTTCTTTTCCTCTTTTTCTTTCAAGATCTTCTCCGCGGCTTTTACGCCGTCCGTATCGTCGTCTTCGTCGTCTTTCGGGGGATTCGAATCCATTTTTAACGGCGCGAGGCCTAATTTCTTCCTCAAATTGTTCGTCTCCGCGATGGAGAGAGAGAGGTCAGATTTCTTCGACAAGACGTTATTATTCGTCGTCGTCATCGCCTCCTCCTCGTTCCCTTCTTTTTCTTTTCCCAAGCGGCGGCTCATTTTGTCTCTCAAATCGCAACAAGAAGAAGCGTTCAGGCGAAGAGGAGATGATTAATTTTTGTGGGGAAGAATTGGAGCAAAACGAAAAACACAAGTCTGACGTATGAATAAGTATACATACGCGCAAATAATGAGTGCAACCGGAAGACGACTCACGCATTATGAAATAACTAAACGCTCTTTACGACATCTCTCGCCCCTCTCAAGGCTTTCTCGATCAATGGTTTTGTTTCGGGCGCTCGAGCGACGGCGGTGAACAACGCCAAAGCTTGTTGCTTGACGTTCGGGTCCGAGCTCGTCATGAACGTGGCTATTTTACGAACGACGATTTCGTCCGAGCAGAGCCTCAAAGCGGTGCCTGGAAATTTGCAGCAACAGCTGATTCCGACTAACGCGCGAGAGGCGGTTTCGTTTATTTCGTCTTGTTTGAGGCGTTCGAGATCTTCCCTCGGGTTCAAACTGCCGCCGTTTTTGAAGTGTTCGAGATATTTCGCCTCTTCGTTTTTGGTGAAGATATCGACGCCTTCGTCACCACCCCCGACTCGTTTTATTGCCGATGCGAACACCTCTAAACCGCCGTGTTCCATGGTAATCTTCTCCGCTTCCGAGACGGACAAAGCTACGAAGAGCTCAAACGCGCCGGCGACGATTTGTTTCGGCGCAACCACGTCTTCCTGCCGCCGGTAGTGGACTCTTTTCGCTTCCTCTTTTCCGTTGTTTTTGCTACCGTTGTTGTCACTGCTCGTGCTCTTATCTTTTTCCTTCGCCTTTTCCTCGCTATTGTTATTACTATTAGTATTACTATTCGTATTATTCGTATTAGTATCGTCGTCGTTAACGTCGTCTCCGCTCATCTTCTCTCCGGGAAAATACCTCCCCTCGACGTATTCCACCTCGCACATTTTCCTCGCCTCTTCGACGACTCTCTTCCCGACATCTCCCACTAAAACGAAACTCGCGCATTCTTTATCTCTGCACGTCCACACTAAGCAGTCCAGACCGTTGACGATTTTCACTCGTTCATTCTCCTCCATTGCTTTCTCGATCGCTTTTAGTACTATTTTCATTCCTTTTTGTTCGTTTCGAAGCATCTCTCGATGCGCTCGTTCCACGTTCCCGAGGAAGCAGCTCAAGGCGGCCAAGGCGGCGGCGGTGACGCCTTCGAAATCATCACTTTTAGTATCGTTGTTATCGTTATTCTTCGTCTCTAAAACGTCCAAGATTGGTTCAACCACCCGTAAGAAACTCTCCGGGTCGAGTTTCACTCGCAACGATAACGCCGCTAAAGCGATCAGCGCTTTCGCTTGCACCTCTGGCGTCGAGCGTGCGTTTATTTCTGATATCATATTTTCCACGAAATTGATTGGCAACGCGGGTGAGGTGTTCGAAGGCATCGCCGCGGAGGCGTTGTTGATGTTTTTGCGACGCAGAGCGCTCATCTTTATTCTCTGCGCGCGCGCGAGATACAGTGCGGGGAAATGGAAGAAAAGTTCGTCATTTATTCTCATCACGCGAGAGACGAGCGATTAAAGAAGAGCGAGAGTTTAATCGAGGATCAAAAGCGCTTCTCTTCGAGAGTCTCTCGCTCGTGCTCTCTCTGAACGCGCTCTCTCTTTTCGAAAGGACGTCTTTATCGTCTTTATCGTCGTCGTCATGGCTGCTCGTACTGCTCGTGATGAACACGAGAACAACACCAACGGGGAAGAAGAAAGTTGTTACGACATCTTGGGCGTCTCGCCGCAAGCCTCGGAGAAGGAGATCAGAAAAGCCTACCGGTTGTTGGCGCTGAAATATCACCCGGATAAGTATCGAGGACCATCCGACGATGAGAAGAAGAAAGCTGATGTGGCGAAGAAATTCGCGTCGATGACGGTCGCGTTTGACTGCCTCTCGGACCCGCTGAAAAGGCTGAAATACGACCGAGAAAACGCAGTCAACGGGTTAGAAAAATCGGACGTTTTGATCAACGTGACGTTCAAGGAAAGCATAAACGGATGCACGAAGTTAGCCATGGTACCGTTTAAGACGGTGTGCGTGAAATGTAACGGAACCGGGAAGGGAGGCGTCGCGTGCGCGAACTGCACGGTACTCACCCGCGGGAGCTGCCGGACGTGTTTTGGTAAAGGCGTTCTCGGTAATAACGGAGGTACCATGAACGAAGATGAGATATGTAAGAAGTGTAAAGGCATTGGCGCCGTGGACGATTTCTTCCAAAATCGAGTGGAAGTGCCGAAAAATCCAAAGCAAAACCAACGCGTGAAGATTCAAGGACGCGAGACGTACGCGGTTATTTATACCATGCCTTCGAAAAAGTTTCGAAAGTGCCACTCGAACGAACACGACGTGAAAACAACATTACAGTTGACCGCTTTAGAGGCTAAAGAGGGTGGTTTTTTCGAAGTAGAAACGTTGCACGGGAAAGAAACCGTGTACGTCGAAGACGGGACGGAGGACGGCGCGGAGAAAATCTTGGAAAAGCAAGGGATCGAAAAGAAAGGAAACCAAATCGTCTCGATCGAAGTTTTACCTCCTCCGGTGGTCGAAGAAGACAAAGAAGAAGAAGGGAACGAAGAAGAGGGAGAGGAGAAAGGAGGTGAAAAAAGAAAAGCAGATTTGGAAGAAGAAGAAGAAGAAGAAGACGTCCAAAAGCTTCTCGCCGAGAAGAAGCGGAAACTGTTGGAAAAGCTAAACTCCTCGTGAATACAAACAGAAAGAAGGAGAGAGAAATCCGTTCGCGAGATTTTCTCTAGCTCGAATATAGCATCATAGCACGTAGAAACGCGACAAAAACGTAGCGCACAGTTCGTCGTAATACTATTAATACTCATATTAATAACGAACAAAAGAACGCAGAAACAGAGAGAAGGAGGAGTTTTCGCAGCAATTTTTCTCAGAAAACCTCTCTTTGAATAACTCCATTATAAAATATTCATTTTCACTCTTTTGCTAAACTTAAAAGTAGTGGCATTATGTTCAGAGCGACGGCACAAAAGGCGCTCAAAAGCGCGGCATCTCGTTTGACTCCTCGCGGTGGTGGTCTCGCGACGAGGAGAAACATGAGCGGAGGTGGAAGCATCGAAGAAGAAATAGGTAAGAAAAAAAGTCGATCGCATCAAAATCTCTTCTTTCCCCGGACAACGATACGATCTCTCTCTTCCCTCTTTGATGACGACAGATATTTGCGTGCCCTTTTGTCGTTGACTAAGAATGGAATACTAATGATACTCACGAGAAAAGCAGTATTGCTTTTGATGCGATTATTGTATTCGTTTTACTTTGTTTTGAGAGTCGAAAGTCAACTCGTGTTATCCTCCTCTAACCTCTTCAATTAATTTCTCTTTCTCTCAAATACCATCCATCTCTTCGATGATGCTGATGATAACAAACAACAACAGCTGAAATGAACAAGTGGCGAACGGTGACGTTTCTGGCCATTCCGGCGTGCGCGGCGTTTGGCGTGTACTCCTTCGCGACGGCGGAACACGGCCACGGAGAGGAACAACCGGCGTACTCGTACTTGAAACGAAGGTCGAGAGAGCAATGGCCGTGGGGAGGCGATTTGGGGTTGTTTGAATACCCTCACAAGGAAGATGGCGGACATTAATGTATACATATATCCGTTTTTACGTCTTTCTTTCCGACGGGAATGATTGGGAAAGAATGCGCTTGGATGATGTCGCTTTGGTGTTTGTTGTGTCGAGCGCGAGTTGTAATTATATATAAACATATAAACCTTTTTCTTATATTAAACGTGATGACTCTCTTATTATTCTCTTCTCTTTTATGATGTTGTTGTTGTTGTTGTTGTTGTTATTCTTATTATTCTCTCTCTCTTCCGTCTCGTGCTCTAACAGCGTCCTGCGGATAATGATTAAACGCGTTTCATTTTCACGTCTTTTAAATACGCCTTCTTCTCAGCCTCGTACGCGATTTCACTTCTCGCGATGAACTTTTTCAAGACGTCGTACGTGGTCAACTGAATAGACTTATTCGGCATATTCTTCACGGCGTTGGGAACGAAGCCTCTGAACAAGCCGCCGACGCCTTGCGTGGCGACGATGTTTTTCGCCGCGACGACTATGTTCGTCGCCGTGCTCGATTTCATTTGCATCTGCCGCCTCACGGTATCGAGTGGATAGCACGAACCAGTGGCAACTGCGGTAGCCATTAAAGAGGCCATGGCAATTCCCTGCGGTTCGTTGCGGATCTCTTCCGGGATGGTCTGTTTAAACAAATCAAACGCGCAGAAATTCAACGCCGAATACGGAGCGATGGACAAACACGTCGCCGGTAAACCTTTCGCAAACGCCATCACGCCTTCCTCTCGCATAATGTTTTTAAACACTGCTACCATATTTGTCGTCGTCGGGTCTACGCTTAAACGTAAGCGAATGATATCTAACGGATACGTCACAATCGTCGCCGTGCACGCCGCCGAGGCTCCGGCTAAGAGTCTCCCCGGCACGCTCAACTCGCCCGTTTTCTTATCCGTATATTTCTTCTTATAAAAATCGTACGCGAACAACATCGTCGCGGAATACGGCAACACTCTCGCCACTTGCGGCGTATTCCCTCTCCAATACCCAGCCAAACCTTCGCTCTTACCAATCGCCATAAACGCCGGCACTAAACCTCCGCTCACCGCCGCTTTCGCGGCCGCGCTTTGTTGCGACGCTCCAGACGTTTGCATGATAATTTTCAATCGATCCAACGGAGCGGTGCACGTTTTCGCCAAAGCGCCGGCTAAACCCCCGGCTAAGAACACCGCGGTCGTTTTCCCCATCGCGTTCACGACGATACCTTCTCGATTATTTTTTAACATTCTCGCGAGCGGTATTTTAATACGTTTTTCATCTGCTTTTGTCGTTTTCGTCTTTGCGGCGCACACCTGAAACTGTTCGTTCACTTTCGCTCTCGCGAAGGTTATCGACGCCAACGGAATCTCCACGTTAAAAGTTTGTCTCGTCTTTAATTCTCTCTGAATTTTCATTTTCGTTCGTTCGATGGCTTTTGTGAAGCGGTTGGTTTCGGTGTTTACGACGCGAAGAGAAAACCCAACGCCGTCGGGGTGATGTTTTTGTTCCAATTTCATATTTACTACTAATTTCGTTTAGTATTATTATATCCTTGTCTCTCCTTGTCTAAATAATCTATATATAAAGAGCAATATATAACAAAAGCTCTTTTCGATGGGACGACGTTCTTCGTAGTGCTGTCCTTCTTCTCGCTCTCTCTTCTCGCTCTGAAGCAAACGTCTTTTTTAACGAACAAAAACGGATGAGAACAAAAACAACACACAAAAGAGGATAAAGTGCAAAATAAAGTGCACAAAAAGCACCAAAAAAAGCACCCCAACTCAAACCAAAAAAACAAGGGCGGCTCTTCTCTTTTCTCTCTTCTCTCTTTTCTCTTCTCTTTGCTCTGTGCCCTAAATTTTTCCTTCTCTCACGAACACAAAGAAGAAGAGAAAAGAGAGAGTTTTCCTTTCCCCCCCCTCCTCTTCCTCAGAAAGAATTGCCCCTCTTTCTCTCTCTCTCTCTTTGTGTTGTTGTTAAAGTAGTAGCGTATGAGATGAACGCAACATCAACTTTTAAAAGTTGTCGCGCGTCCTCCTCTTCAAACGCCTCTTTTCCTTCCTCTTCTCGCAAAGCTGCTAAGAATACCCCGACGAAAGCGCTCGCATCTGGAGCAAGAAACTGGAGCGTCGTCCCCTTAAGCGGCGGCGGCAAAAAAATTGCATTAACCGCGAGAGCGAATCAAAGAGGAGGAGGTGTTTTTGAAACGAGCGGCGATGCGGAAGACGACGGACAACGACGGACGACGTTAAGCTCGCGAAACTTAGGAGGAGGAGTTTTAGGAGCTTTTGAAACGACCGCGAAAAGTAGCAGCTTTAGCAGCATGAGTTCGACCTTGATGTCGAAGAACAAAAAAGCGACGAGCGACTCTGAGGACGAGGACGAGGGAAAGACAACAAAGGGTAAAGACGCCACCTCTCTCTCCTCGAAGAACAACAAAAACAACATTAACAAAAATAAAAACAAAAACATGAGCGACGACGAGTGCGAGACGACTCCGGCGAACGCGAAGTGGAAGCGAGTGATGCTTAAGATCTCCGGCGAGGCGTTATCGGGAAACACCTCGAAAGACGGACAAAATTTTGGTTTAGACCCGCGCGTGGTGGAACGCATAGCGGGCGAGATTGTTGCGGCGAGCATGTCTGGGGTGGAAATTGCCGTCGTGGTTGGCGGAGGAAACTTTTTTCGGGGCGCGAGCCACGAAGGGGCGCATTTGGATCGCGCGTCTGCGGATTACATGGGGATGTTGGCGACGGTCATGAATGCGATTTCGTTGCAAGGCGCGATTGAAGCGAAAGGCGTCCAAACGAGAGTGTTGTCGGCGCTGAGCATTAAAGAAGTGGCGGAACCGTACATAAGGAGACGCGCTATGCGGCACTTGGAGAAAGGGAGGGTGGTTATTTTCGGCGCCGGGACGGGGAATCCGTTTTTTACCACGGATACGGGAGCGGCGTTGAGAGCGGCGGAGATCAACGCGCAAGTGGTGTTAAAAGCGACGAAAGTAGACGGCGTGTTTTGCTCGGACCCAAAACAAAATGTAAACGCGAAGAAATACGAGAGGTTATCGTACGAGACCGTTCAAAGGTTAGGATTGGGTGTCATGGACCAAACGGCAATCACGATGTGCTGCGAGAACGATTTGCCAATTGTCGTTTTTGACATGACAAAAGGCGGAAACATTCACAAAGCCATCCGAGGGCAAGCCGGAGTCGGGACGTGCATCTCAGACTCAGACGAAAAATGTCCGTGATGTAGTAGATGTGAGAGAGAGAATAATAAATACTAGCTCTCCTACAGTATTTAAATAACGAATATACGTTGTTGTTGATTGTTGTTGATTTTGATAACACGACGGCGACGATTGTACTTTATACCATATAATTAAAGAAAACAACTAATCTATTGTATACGCAGCATTTGGATACGAAACTACTAAACTTTCTTCAATCACACGCGTGGAGTCACCACGCCACACGGGTGGTATGCGTGTCGTCTCTTTTTATATTTGAGGTCTACCAAACTAATGTGTGTTGTTGTTGTTTAATCGAACAAGTCAAAGCCCATGTCTTCTTCTTCTTCTTCCACCTCTTCCTCCTTCGCGGCTTCACCGCCACCGCCACCGCCAGCGTCGCCACCACCGCCACCGCCACCGCCGCCGCCGCCACCGCCGCCGCCGCCGACGTTGGAGATCAACTCTTCAACCGGTTTGGATTGCAAGAATTTGGAAAACAAGCCCGCCCAGTACGGTTCGATGGTGATACCGGCGCCCTTGACGACCGCGTTGATCTTGTCTTCGGTGATTTCTTGGCCGTCATCGTGCAAGATGAGGGCCGCGTAAGTGCAAGCAAGTTCTCCAGACTGTATGATGTATTATAGTGGTAAAGAAGAGTTGAATAAAAAGAAGGATACGTATTCGTCAGTACTCTCAAATCAAGGGCTGCTCTTCTGCATCCTCCTTCGACCTTCCCTCTCAAGGAAAAAAAAGAGAAAGAAAATTCCGCGCGCTTGAAATGCGATGATACGAAGGTGAAACGCAGAGTACGAGCGCGTCATCGAGCGAGCAACCATTCTCTCCGCGCAATTCGCGACTACTCGTCCGCGTTTTATCCCTTCATCTCGATCTCTTTAAAGCCCAAACGCGCGCAAAAATCTCGCCTCATTCTTTTTTGGGGCTAAAATTTTTTAGGCGAAGAAAAAGAAAGATTTCAAAACGCCCTCCTCGCCGGGGCCCGCTCTAAAACATCGCGCGAAAATCTCCGACATCGTTCAAGCGGGGATTCGCATAGTAGAGATTACGAACGTACCATTTTTAGTTAGTTATGTGTGTGTTCCTTAAAGCTGTGTAATTAAACCTTTAACCGATGGGGCAATAAGAATGACGATTTTCTTGGTTTTTATTGTTTCTCTCAAATCTCAAAAATACTCTCCAACACTCCTTCTTCTCTATTACTACTCGTTTTTCTACGTACAATAATGTTTCTCTTCTATTATCGTTTATTAGAGGATCCAAACCCGCCTTTTTTCTTGGACTTGTTCTTGTTATCTCCTTCGTACACGTCGCCTTCTTTGTACTCCTTCGCGGGCTCTTCCGGCCAGTCGTCGTCGTCGTTTTTTTCGTCGTCGTTTTTCTCTCTCAACCTCGGTCTCTTCTTCGGCTTTTCTCTCTCTTTCCTCTCTTTTTCTCTCTCTTTCCTTTTCACGTTCTCCTCTTGTTCTTTGCGTCGCTTGGTTTTCAACTGCTCTTTTTGCGCGCGCAATTCGTCTTGCGTTTTCACTTCCTCGACGGTTTTTTCCACGTATTGATGGAATAAAACTCGACCTTCGCACGCGCCTTCTTCGACTTTGACCAACTCGAGGTCCAGTCTCGGGCCGAGTTCTTTTAAAAGAATTTTCGCGGTCGATTTCGCTTTGTTCACTCGATCCAAGTCTTGCGCTAATTGGACTTTCGTTTTTGGGTCGTCTTCGCTGTCGGAAACGTCCGAGTCTGACCCCGGTGAACTCGCCGCGCTGGTAAAAAACTCGCTAATATCCGCCATTCGCCCCATATCGGGCACCTCTCTCGATTTTAACATTTTCCGCAACTTCCGATCGCCTTTCGCCGGCTTTGCGTCCACGTGGAAATGCCTCAATCTATACAAATTCGTCTCCTTATCGTGATCTACCAGAACGACTCGTTTACACGAACTTAACTTTGCTTTTTTAACGTTCACCGCCGGGAAAATATTCTGAAACGTCAACGCGCACAGCTTCTTTTCGCTCTCTTGACCGGCGGTGCTAAAATTATTCAAAACCACCAGCGCTGGATTCAAAAACGATTTCCCTCTCGATTTTGGATTCTTCTGCGCTTTCTTCACGTCCCTCTCTAAAGAATACTTATCGATTCGAAACGTCAACGTCGGTCCTCGCGGCGTTTTGCATATTTTCAAGTATTTCGCGTTTTCCGTGGCTGAGAACAACAAGAAATGCGACACGCCTAAAGGCCCGGCGACGTTGATGAAATCTTTCAGTTTATTCGATTTCGAGTCTTTCAGCTTCGAGGCGGTGTTCGGTTCCATGATTTTCCTCACGTCCTCGGTTAAACTCTTCACCAAGTGCGAGAGTTTCCCTCGTTTCACCACGAACGTTTTCGGGACGTTCGTTGAGGACGATTTGACATTTTTCTTCGCACCGTTTGTGTTCTCTTCGCTCACCGCGTGCGTGCGCTTTTTTTTCCTCCGCGTTTTCGCCATCACTATTAATACTACTACTCTTTCTCTCGCTTTCTCTCGACAGAACAGAGAAGAGACACCAAGAAGAAGACCAAGACCAAGAAGACAAATTCAAAGAGCGTTTGGTAAAATGAAGGTGGCGGCGTTTTTTTTTTGAGGTGAGTTTTTTTTTTTGAGAGCCAAAACGACTGTCAGAAAAGGAAAAAAAACCGACGAGAGCGCCACAGAAAAATAAAATATCGAGGAGCTCGTCCTTTACTCCTCAGAAGAGGCCTTTACTCCTCAGAAGAGGACTACCATCGTCGACTTTCCTCGCTCACCTTTACGACGCACTCAAAGGTATTAAAAAGACACATCATCATCAAAATGGGAATCAAAGGATTGCCGGAACAGTTGAAGCATTACTACCGCGACGCGCAAGTGGAACAGTTTAAAGGTATGAATGCGCAGTCGCATTTTTAAAATGACTTTCGTCGTCTCCGATTTGGTTTCCCGTGTCGCGTCGAGATATTCAAAAACTGACACAGAGACGCACCATCTACTCTTTCTTTTTACGTCATCATCAACCAACCGCTTCGCGCGAACGAAACGCATTGGATGGAACGCGTAATAAAAGGTATGCGCGCAGCCGTCGACGCGTACTCGTGGCTCCACAAAGGCGCGTATTCGTGCGCGTTAGAGTTGCACACGGGAAATCACTACTGGGTAAAACAAAACAGAGACGCCCCGTACGTGAACTATTGCATCCACAGGGCGAAGATGCTGAAATTTTTTGGCGTGGAACCGGTGATTGTGTTCGACGGCGATCGATTACCGGCGAAAGCGAGCGAGGAAGGCACGAGACGACAAAGGAGAGAAGAGGCGAAACAGAAAGGACGAGAGCGATTGGAACAAGGCAATCGAGAAGGCGCGACGTTTATGTTTACGCAGAGCTTAGATATTTCGCCGAGGATGGCGCTGGAGTTGATTGTGGCGTTGAAGAGAGAAGGTATTGAATTCGTCGTAGCCCCGTACGAAGCGGACGCGCAAATAGCGCATTTGGCGAGGCAATCGAGGGAAAATGGTGGAGTGGACGTGGTGTTCACGGAGGATTCGGATTTGGTCGCCTACGGGTGCGAGAGAGTTTGTTTCAAGTTAGACAAGTTTGGGGCGTGTAAAGAAGTTTTGTTGGAGGACGTGTTGATGAATAAAACAGCTGCGGCGATGACGACGACGACGACGACACCCAGCGATGAGATGACGACTACTAACAACGAAGAAAGTGAAATGACGATCAATAACGAGAGTCAAATGACCGTGGAAAACGATGGAACGAACGAGTCGGATGAAAACGTAGACGCGAAGAAAAAGACTGCTACTGCTGCGAAGAAAAAAGGTGGTTCGAAGTCTTCCGCGGGAGGAAAAGGTTCCAGAGGTGCCAATTCTCCATTGTCCTTCGAGAATTGGACCCACGACGACTTCTTGGGTCTCTGCGCGATGAGCGGGTGCGATTTCTTAGAAAACGTGAGAAATGTTGGTTTTAAAAAGGCCCACGCTTTCGTCAACAAAAATGACCGGTGCGCAAAAACCGCGTTAGAAATGATGAGTAAAGACCCAAAGATTGACGTTCCAGAAGGTTACGTCAAAAAATGGCAGCGCGCGGTTTATACCTTCAGACACGCGTTGATTTATGACGTCAAGGAGAAAACATTGAAGCACTTGACGCCGCTTCCCGAGGAGCTTCTCGGGAAGACATCCGACGAGCTTGACTTTTTGGGCAAAGTATTCGAGGACAAAGTTGCGATTGAAATCGCAGAAGGAAGAATGGATCCCATCGCGAGGCGTCCGTTTGCTCACGCGCAACCGCACTTTCAACAAAGATACAATAATAATTACAATAACATGCATAACGTGCAACCGACGAACGAGGGACCGAAAATTCCAAAAGTCAACATCAATTCTATGTTTGCGGCGAAGAAAGTTGCCACTTCCACGGCTCCAGCTCCAGTAGTAGCAGCCATGCCGCCAGCAACAGCAGCAACAACAACAACAACAACAACAACAACAACGGTTCCTCCTCCTTCTCAGCCGTTGAGACGTTCGCCGAGGAAGCATCCGCAAAGCATGGTAGGCGTTTCTCCCGAGAAAAAAGAACAACAACCGGTATTGAGCGCAGAAGACTTGGAGGATTTAGAGATCGCTAAAATGCTCGGCGCTGCGGAGCAAGGAGTGCAAGCAAACAAGCATACGCCGGCGCCACCCTCCGCCTCAAAGAAAAGCCGCACGCCGCTTTCTTCGCCGAACAAGCAAAGTCATCAAAAACCGAGCGCGACGGACAATTCGTTCAAGCGAACGTTCGAGAACAACAAGAACGATGAGAACGCCGAGATACGAAACAAGTTTAGCAAAACTGCGTCAAATAATACCACCCCAGGCGCGGAATTGAAGAAGCTACCTCCCAAGCCGCCTTCGGTGAATAAGAAGTTTGGCGCTCCGGAAAAAGAAAAGACGATATTCAAACTCGGCGCCGACGGCGGTTTGAAAGAGATTAAAACCAAGCCGAAGTCCATCGCCAGTTTCTTCGCTCCGGTGAAAAAGAAGTAATGTAGTCGTAAAGTAGTCATCGTGATGTTGTATCATTAGTGCGCGCGTGTCCGTGACCAATCAATCCATCAACAGATGAACAAGATTTGTATGCGTTTTCGTTTTTGTGCTACGTTCTGGACTCTTTCGTGTTCAATACAACAAATCCAAATTTCTAATGTTCTCTCTTTCTAAAGTTAAACTAAAAATAAAGGCAAAGACTAATACAAAGATGCATTAGTTGTTGCCCTTCTTCTTTTGCCAGAGGTGGTCCATGGCGCAGTCCGATTCACCCTGTTGATTTTTTAAAACGAATGAAGGAGAGAGAGGAGTGAGTATAGAGTTGAGATTTCGAAGAAGAGAGAAAAGAGAGAGTGGGGTTTGTTTGGTTTGGAAAAATCATCCGCGAAATCGCGCGGTTTTCAACCACTCGCGACCCAGAAAATCTACAAACAACCCCGCCTTAACGTCGCGAAAATAAAGCGTTTCACAATTACACGATCAAATTCTTCGAATGCGTACCTTGTTTCTCACGTAACCCGAAATGGCAAAAGTCGAATAGTTGCCATTGTACGTCCCGTCCGGACCCAAATGCCCGACGTTCACTTGAATCGCCGCGTGATCTTTGCACGTGATCAAGCGGTTCGTCCACGAGCACTTTCTCGGGATGTACAAATCGACGTTATCTCCGTCAGCGTTGATCATTGTTTTAGTGGATGATACTTCGTAACGTAGAGTTTATGGCGAGATTCCGCGAAAGTGTGTGCAGTAAGAAGCACGTCTTCAAATAAAATTGCTTCCTCTCCAGAGCTCTCTTCCTCGCGTTCCTTTCAAAAAAAGGAAAAAAAAAAAGCTGTTCTCTGCTCTCCAAAAAAAACACTTCTCCTCCTCCTCCTGTTTCTCGAAATTCGTCACTTTAGCCCGTAGTACGAACCGTAAATAATAATGTCGTTCGCAGCGTCCGCCCCTACTCGATTGAATTTCTCAAACAGCGTTTGCTCCACGCAAGGCTTATCGGCCAAGGTACATATTTTGGGCGTCGTTTCTGTGTGTTTTTGTGCGCTTTCAAAGCGCGAAAATTCCTTTCTTCCGCCGTCTCTCCTCCCTCTGGATAAAAAAATTCCGAAGGAGGATTTGCTGCGCGCGCGCGCGCGATTTGTAACCTCACGCGACGTAAAAACTAACCAAATTTTCTCATTTACAGGCGCCGATTAGAACTGCGAAAGCGTTTCCGTCGTTGAAGATTGAAAACAGAGTTGTGGTGAGTACCAATACCTCTTCTTTTCCTCGTCGTCATTTCGTCGTCACGCTTTTTTTTCCTCTCAACGTGTGGAATTCAACCTAACCCTGTTTCTTCTTCTTCTTCGAAAAAATATTACAGATTCGTTTTACGCGTTTGGGAAGAAAGCGCCAAGCGTTTTACAGATTAGTTGCTATTGATTCCAAAAAGAGACGCGACGGATTACCGATCGAATTCTTAGGCTGGTACGATCCGATCAAAAAAGAGTCTTCCTTGAACGCCCCGGCGATCAAAGAGTGGATCGCGAAAGGGGCGCAGCCGTCAGAGACGGCGGGGTCGTTGCTTAAGAAAGCGCTCATCATCTCGTAAAGGAGGAGGAAGCTTTTCGGAGATACATATATATAAATAGATAAAAGAGAGAAAACAACGCGTTGTGTATTCTTATGTAGTAGCATTTCACATTATAGTAGAACTTATTGTTATTAAAAGAGAAGATATTCCTACCTTTTCGATTTTAAAAACGAGCGCTATTTCGCGCTCCCTCTCTTAAAAAAATTCCTCCTCCGGACCTTCTCCATCCTCTTCAGGCAACTCATCTTCTGACTCTTGCTCGTCTCCTTGCGTGAAGTCGCGAGCATTTTTGATTCGATCTGATAACCAGCTCGTCAATTTTTCTTCGTCATCGTGCATCATCATCGTGTAGTAGTTCATACCGTGCAGCTCGATTATTTTATGCACGTTTCTCTTCTCAAACGCAAACTGCCAGCCGAGCTTAGTAATCACCTCCGATTTTTCCAACAACGGGTGATACATGATTCGTAGGTAGTTTTGCACGGTAAAAAGGCCTTTGAAACTCACTTCAACTTCTCGAACGAGACCGGCGAGATCGTATTTCCTCGCCAAATTGAGTACTTCAAAGTAGTAATCCTGTATTAAGGTGGAGAAGTCTGAAGGCAAACTTTCGCGTTGCGAGAGACTCACCCCAGTGAATGTTCCAGAGTACAAATAGTACAGCAATTGCTCGCAGGCAAATTGGGAACAATCGAGCTTCACTCGACACATCGCGTTGTCTTTTTCGTTATCGTCGTCGTCATCGTCGTCGCCATCGTCGTCGTCGTCATCGTCGTCGTCGTCGTCGTCGTCGTCGTCGTCGTCGTCAATCACCATGCGTGCAGGATCTTCCTCTTCGTCAACCATCGCTCCAAAGACTTTCTCTTCCTTCTTTTTGTTTCTTGTGTTTTTAACGTGCAAACAACCAGCTTCTATTAGCTTCAAGAACTTCTCGCTCGCGTGTGCGAATGCAATTCGATGCGCATGATACTCTAGACGACCGTAGGCGCACACGAACACGACGTCGCATAAATCAAGGTTCTTGGTTTTCGCGCTCATTTTCATTTCCGGTATCCCTGACATCCGATCGCCAAGTCTGACTTTATATTCGCCACCATCCATGACCACGAGACACTCCTTGAATAATTCCTTCTCGCCGTTATCTTTGGGAAAGAATTGAGTGGAAATTTCCGAAACATACTTATTTGCCACGATTTCGTTTGCTGCGTCGTCGCCGTCGAGTTCCATGAACTCGTCATCGTCTAAGAAAACTTCCGGGCCGTTGTTCCCTAGACCGTCGCGTTTCGTCTTTTCAACGATGCTAGAAATAGCCTCTATGGTTTCCCGCACATTCGCTCCAGTCGCTCCGGACGGGAGCAACGAGGAAGCGGTCAAGCAATGACCGTGCAATTTTTGGACGTTTGCTAATTTTTCTGTAATCGCGACGATACTTTTATTGAAGTCAGAACCTGGATTGTCGTATTTCATTATTTCTTTCGTAAACGCGAGCGACTTTAGGAAGTATCGCCGCGGTTCGATATTAGTAGTTCCAGGTCTACTGAAAGACACTCCGTTTTCGGAAGACTTGTGTCCAGTTTTGTTCCACGCGTGATCAATGAGAACGTCGATTAATATTTTCAAACCTCCGGATTCGAGGAAGATGTCCTGCATGTCTTTCTTATTGCACAAGTGCGCGAAAGCGACGGCAATGCGAAACTTCTTCGCGTGTTTTGGCTCCGTCGTCATCAGATATTGCAAATACTCTCGACATTTCTTGTTTTTATCTAAAGTCAGTTTGTCTTCCAAACGTTGCAACGTTTTTTGTACGCACGTGGTGGAAGCTTCCAACAGAAGAGTGGCGTCGCGGAAACGTTGAACCGACCCTTCCGCGATGATTACGTGCACGTTATCCTCATTGTCCGATAATCCGTACAAAGCAAAGGCTGCGTTATGTTGCAAATTCTCCACGTATCGTCTCGCGTCGACTTTCAACTCAGAGTCCGGCTTTTTGACCGAACTATTTGTTTCTCGTAAGTGCAACATGATGTCATCGATGTTCGAATCGAGAAGTTTCAAGAGAGGACCAATACCGGTGCCAAAGCAAATGCCGATTTGATTATCCGTATTTTGCGCGAGTCTTCCCAGCGCGAACGCGGCCATTTCACGTAAACCAGGATCCGAATTCTTCAGCATCTCGACTAAAGGTGCGATGGCACCTCTCTGGACGATTCGAGTCATGTTATAATCTTTAGGCTCTGTAGCGGCGAATTGGCCGAGCAACAAAGCCGCCTCTCGTTGCGATTCAAGACACGAGGAAGATAACAAACCAATGACGGGCTGTAAAGCGCCTTCGTCTAAAACTCGTTTCTTAATGGGTAAACTCGAATGAACGAGATTCCCAATCACACCGACGGCTTCTTTGTGTACCGAAGAATCTTCTGAGCGGACCATGAAAAGGAGCATTTTCAAAGCGCCTTCTTCGACGATTTGGTTTTTGTTTTCAGGATTCTTAAATGCCAATGTTCTCAAGGCGGCAGCGGCGGCGCGTTGTACTTTCACGTCGTGCACGCAATGCAGCAAGGAAATCAACGGCGGAATACCACCATCGTGTCTCACGGTGGATTTGATGGCGTGATTTTCGTGCGCGAGGTTCGTGATGGCGTCGGCGGCGCGTCTCGCAACAGAAGATGTGATGGCGACCGGATCGTGCGGTTTTTCCTTTTGCTTTGAGTTAAAGTTCGAGATTATCTGGACCAAGACTGGAATAACCCCAGCGTCTGCGACGCGATCTTGATGACACGATTTACTAGCCAATAAACTCATGCAATAACACGCTTCTTTGAGTACTTCCGAGACGGAAACAATGCGTGGATCCTTTTCATCTTTCACGACGTCTAACAATGTTGCCACTCGATCGTTGATTTCACAGAGAACTTGTATCAACGATTTCACGCTTTCAACCATTCCTTCGTCAACCATGACGTCGCAAGCGTCTTCTAAACGCGTATGCGCGAGTGCAGATATAATCGTTTCTACTAAATTCAATTCGAGCACCGATGGGTACTTCCCAGTCGCTAGAAACGTTGGATCGCTCGCATCCACATCCGTCGATGGATTTCCCTCCGGTAAGCCGAGAGAACCCACCGCGACTTTCGCCCGAAATATTCGCGCGTAAACACGAACGCTTTTATACAACTTGGTCTTCTTTATGTTCTGGTCTTCATCGTCGTAGCAACTTCGAAACTTCAGGACTTCCGAGGTTGAACATCCGACGATCTGTTTGAGCGCGTCGTTCAAGTCCGCCTCCTTCCGAAGAGTACGCCAGTTGACTAAAGTTCCCTTGCTGTATTCTTCCTCAAATGATTTCAATTTTGCCATTCCTTCTTCGGTGTTCTTCATATTGTCGTAAATATGTTCTTCCGATTCTCGCCATAGTCTCTCCATCCATCTAGCCATGCGAGTTTGGCTGACGACGCGGTTGATAACGTCCGGCACGGTTGGAGTTTCCTTCACTAACTCTGTGACAGAGCGCATCATAGATTTCAGCCCGTCTCGCTCAGTTACCGAGAGCAATTGCTTGGGATTACCGGAGTTGCGAAAGTTCTTGCCGAAGCTCTTGATCAAGTGTTCAATCTTTCCTATTATTTTCTTATGTTCGCCCATGGCGATGATTGCCGCCGAAACCGATTCTTTCACGTTGCCTTCTTTTCGTTCGAGCAATTTCAACAATACGGAGGAGAAGTCGCGCTTGTCCAACTCGTCGTTGATCTCTCTTATTTTTCCGTTCATGCTCGCAACACATTCGGAAACGCATTGAATAATTTCCGCCGTTACGGCACCTTTCTTTCGCGCCGTTTGATAAGAGCTCATTCCCGGTTTCGGTTGTTGATTCTTTAAATTCGTTTGTTCCCATAAAGACCTCTTCATCCAATACGTCGGAGAGGCACACATGGCGTTTTCGTAGTTTTCAAGATACCATTGTCCCATCGACAAGGAGGAAGATGCGGAAGACGATTGCGGTGACAGCATATCGAGCAGTCTCGTCACTATCAATGGTACGAATGCGCCCTCCTCGTATTTCAGCACCTCCGCGCGAACTTGCTCTTTCTTGCTTAATAAAGCTCCAAACAACGACGCTAACTCGAGGTCGAGTGCGATGAAGCGGTGACCACCGGTTGCCTTTTGCAATATGATTGCGTCTGACGGTATATCGCGCAAGAGCTGAAGAAGTAACGGTAAAATGTTCGTCTCTTTGACAATGAGCTCCGCGCAGTCGCCGCACTTATTCTCTCGAACTGCGGTACTCGATGCAAGATTTTCCGTCGTCTCTTTCGCCATTTCTTTCAAAATGCTCAACTTTGCGATCAACTTGTAGAGAATTGGTCCATATTGTCCCGCCCTATCGCGCATCGGTAACGATGCTTCAACGTTGCCACTTTCCTCGGTAGGACTGTATAATCGGTCCACATAGTCGCGTTTGATGCCATCAACTAAGTGTTTGTGATACTTTAAGATGCACAAAGTGCGACAAATATCTTTCCGAGGAAGAGGATGAAAATTCCCGAAAAACCCGTCGTGTTGTGCCGCTACAAAGAAAGCAACGAGTTTGCGGCAAAATGCAGCTTTTGTCTCGGAGTGCGGCATCAATAACCATTGGCCGTATTCGTATGTATCCTGCATCTGTACACTCTCCGAGTACAAGAACACCTCTTTGCTCTCGATAAAATCGGGCGCATACCACCTGGATAAATTCTCTGCCACTATCACCTTTTCTCCTGAGGTGAAGAATGTCTCGTCTAAATTTTTTGGCAACATGGTGCCGTATATATCTCCAGCCATTGCGCATAGACGGGAAACGATGTCGCTGCCGAGCTTGTAAACTTCACTAAAAGCTTTGTGTATTTTTATACCTTCCGTGGAATCGTTCCGTTCATAGGCTCGAAACCGCGAAACCGCGAGTGAAACGATTGGAATGGAATAGATACATCGACCTATAATATCGCTATCCTCCAAGCGCATATCGCTTCTCGTAAACAAATACGAGCAATGCGTCAAAAGAGATGCCGTGGCTATCTTCGTCGTGGTTGTTTGTTGCTGCAGTTTTGTTCCATCTCCTTTCATCGCTTGGTCGTGCTCCATCCCCTCTAATTCGTTGTATTCGTCGTCAGGCTCTTGGCCACCGGCGGCCGCTATCGGTGTTCTCGATCTTTTTCCGAGCGCGCCTTCTTCTTTCTTATTCGTCATAGCCCCAAAATCGGTTATCATCTCTCCCTGCCATGGTGCCGTTATCGTATTTCTCGCGTACAATTTCTTGCGTAACGTTCGCGCCAACCTTTTTAAGCTGTCGAAATCTAATTTAGTGGTCCCGACCGATTTGCTGCTAGTTGTCTTTCTTGCCTCCGCGTTTGCGGACGCGTGTCCCGTGTATTCTAATTTTTGCCAAGTCTGAAACTCTTTTTCGTTGCTTTCGCCGATTAAACTGATCATAACTGCCATTACCGCGGTTAAAATCTGCGCGTTTTGAAGCGTAATTTCTCTCGCCGTGTTGATTTGCTCTTCTTCTCTCGTCATCTCTTTCGTGACTAAGTTTGATTCCAACGAAAGAAATTCTACGGCATCGAACAACTCGTGTCTGGCGCATGCAAACGCCAGCGACTTTAAACGCGTCAACACTTCCTTCATTAGCCCTTGAAATGCTCGAATGTGACTCGAGGTTCTCTTCTGACAAACGTCACCCGGTAGCTTCAAGTTTAAAACGTACGCAATCATCTTCAATCTTTCCACGCGTTCTTCGGTCGTGGATCCTCTTTCATAGATTTCAGTAAACCTGTGCGAGTGCGGTAACCGACTGAGTTGTTCGCTCGTCGTCGGTTCCTTCAAGAAAAAGTCATTATGACACACCGGCTCTAAAATCTTGGACAAGTGCGACTTCTTTTGTATCAACAGCTGTGCCAACGTTTCGATTCCGTCGAATTCTTTGGTCCATGCGTCCCCTTCTTCCCCTTCTTCTTTCTTCTCGAATCTATTAATCTTCTTCAGGCGTTCCCTCGCGGTACCTGTCGGCCCCGCCGAAATAGTCTTCGAAGGATACGAAATGTCGACGCGACCGTGTTTATTTGCTGTAATTTCTGCGGGCGTATACTCCTCCATCGCTCTCGATCGCACGTTCCACATGTCTTCAAACAAAAGACTTCCGGAATCTAACGCGTTGTACGGCGTTATTTCTTCGCGTTTTTGTTCATCTCCATCTTCTTCTTTTTCTACTCCTTTTCGCTTCTTCTTCTTCTTTTCGTCGTCGTCTCCTTTTTTCTTCTCAACTTCCTCCTCCTCCTCGGAAAAAGAATCATCCAACGCCTTCTCCTCCTCCTCTTCCTTTTCGTTACGGTCGTCGCATTTCAAGCGCTCTAAGTGCTCTCGATATCGCGAAGAGGAGTGTACTAACAGCGCGAACCATTCTCTCGGCGTGATCTTCTTCTCGTCGTTTTCCTCCTCCTTTTCCTTTTCCTCGATAGAACCAATCGTCGTCGTCTGACTCGTCGTCGTCGTCGTCGTCGTTTGATTTTTTTTGCGTAAAGTTTCTTCTTCGTCGTTTTGGTGTGATTTGATTTTCGTCTTTCCCTTCGTCTTCTTCTTCTTCTTCTTCTTCTTCTCGTCGTCGTCAAAATCGTCGCGCTGCTGCTCAACCGCACCCGCACCCGCCGCCACCGCTTTTGGAGAAGGAGAAGGAGACGAGGTCGTCTCTTTAATCCGCTTCCGCTTCGGGTACGGAGAGCCCGCCATGGTGATGGTGAAAGATTTTTTTTAATTTTCTTTCCAGATGACGAGCTGTCGTCTGTTTGTGACGAAACTGCCTTCTTTGAATTTTTTTGAGGAGTGAAGCCAAAAAGAGATTGAAAGAAGCGCTGTGATGAATAGTGAGAGAGTTGAGCACCCCTTTCTATTTTTTTCTCTCTCTTACATTAAATAGGTTTATTAAACGACTAGTGTTGCTACGAATTACGATATCATCGCGAGTATAGTATTAATCCTGTAATATCCCGAGGATCTCTTCGTCTCGGTATAAGAGGAACTCTTTCTTTTGCGGGCCTTTGTCGAGCTTGACGGCTTGACCGCCAAACTCCGGGAGCAAGACTTTATCGCCGGCTTTAACGCCTGTAATAATAATAGTATTAAGTCATCGTTAGGAAAGAGACTTAATGTTGTTCGTGAGTAAAAATTCGTACCGTTTGGAATTAGTTTCCCGTCCATTGGACTCGGTCGCCCCGGTCCGACGGCGACGACGACGCCGGCGTTGAGCTGTAGTTATTTAATAGAACAAGAAAGAAAGAGAGAAACATCATCCAATCGTCAGTCACGCGCAGAAAAGCGAGAGCTCTACTCATCATAAAAAAAAGAAAACGCGTCCATCATCATCATCCGTTTCAGCTCTTAAAGAGAACGTCCTCCCAATGTGGAGCGCTCTCTCTCTCTCTCTCTCTCAGCCAAGCAAACGATAAACCAAAATCGAAATTCATAAAAAGAAGACTAAAGAAGACAAAGAAGAAGAATGAGAATGAGAATTCATCCGACGTACTTTACTTCCGACGGTTTCTGGCAACAAAATCCCCCCGCTCGTTTTCGTCGCCGCGACTGCTCTCTCCACCAGAACTCTGTCCATCAGAGGAATCAACTTTTTTACCGCGCTCATCGTTTTGTTGTGTCGTTGATGAGTAGTTGCTTCTCTTCTGTTTCCCCGTAAAGGAGTGTTAATCAGTGACGGCAGACTGACGAAAAATTTCTTTTTTTCAACTTTTTTTCACAAAAACAACAAAAACTTTTTTTCTGCTGAGAGTCTCTTTCAAAACGCATCACTCGCGCGCGCACTCGCACCACACGCGCTCGCTTTCTTTCTCTCCTCGTCCTCTCTGCTGCTTAGTATTAATGATCGTCTCCTCGACGAATTTATCATCATTATCGCAAGTTTCTTCTTGGAGAGGAAAGTCTACTTTTTTAAAAACGACGTCAATTGGCTCCAAATCCTCCTCCAAAATATCTCATCGGTCAACTCGTTACAAAAACATTATAAAAATGGAAAACTTTGAATCGACGCCGAAACCGGAAGGTGCTCCCGAGTGCACCGTGTATTACACTCCCGAGTTAGTCTCGAAAGCGATCGCGGAGTTGACCGCGGAAAGCGCGAGAAGTGCGATTGAAGAGAGAGGGTACTTCACGCTCGGATTAGCCGGCGGGAGTTTGATTAAAATGCTTTCCGGATTGAAGAAGGACACAAACGAGGAGAATAAAATTGAGTGGGAGAAATGGCACGTATTTTGGGTGGACGAACGATGCGTGCCTTTAGACGATCCAGAGAGTAACTTTGGTGGCGCGTACGAGACGTTGTTTAAGGACGTGCCAATCCCGAGAGAGAATTTGCACGCCATCGACGACGGTTTGTACGAAGCGAACGAAGGCGCGAGCGCAAAGTCGGCGGAGGCGTACGATAAAGAGTTGAAGAGCTTATCGGAGACAATCTTACCGAAAGGAGACGGTGGATTGCCGATATTTGATCTGTTGTTGTTAGGTTTTGGGCCGGATGGGCACATATGTTCGTTATTTCCGAATCATTCGCTGGTGAAAGTGAACGACGCGCGATGGATTTTACCCATCGCGGATTCGCCGAAACCGCCTCCCGAACGCATCACGTTTTCTATGCCAGTGGTGAATATGGCGAAACGAAAAGTATTTGCCGCCGTAGGGGAAGGGAAAGCAGAGATGGCGAAACACATCTTAGAGGATGCAAATAAAACGGACGGGTCGATACCGGCGGCAATGGTTAAAGATGCGGAGTGGTTGTTCGATACGACCGGATCGAGTAAATTGACGACGACGCACGTTAGGTTTGAGTTTCCAGGAACGCCGACGCTTTTGGGTTTAGACACGAAAGAAGAAGACTGATTTATGATGCGATGATGGTTGGTAGAAGAGAAGCGTGTAATTAAAATATTATTATCGTCATTATCGTTGTTATTACTTCGCATTATTGTTCATATAAATCTCTGGATCGTGCGCGAATCGCAAAAGGTTATATTTGTGTTCGCGTTCTTTCATGCCTTTCCATCTGACCGCTTCTGCCTCTTCCATATCAATTTGCTTGAACTCTTCGTCCCAATCTAACTGAGTGGTCGCCAAATCTTTGCACGGAAATGCCTCGTTCTCTTTAGCAATCTCGTCGTCTTTGTAATACGTCTTCTTTTCGCTTTTTTTGAAGACGTTTCCGAAACCATCTTTTTTATCTTTCAGATCTTGTTGTTTACGGAGAAGTTGTAATTTTTTCCGGAGCGGAGCGAGTTCGCGCTTTAACTTTTCCACGTTCGATTCGGTCGCTTCTTCTTCGAGTTGTAACGCAGTATCCATATCTTTCTCTGCTTCTTCCCACTTAAGCAGTTCCAAGCGCGCCTTTGCCCTTCGCATGAGCGCTTTGACGTTATCTTTCTCGCAATCCAACGAATCAGAAGCGAACGCTTCCGCCTCTTTATAATTTTCCATCTTCAAATGTAGCATCGCGAGATTGTTATAAATCTTATGCGCGACTTGAAAGGACTCTTTGTTTTTCTTTTCTCCGTCTTTATCGAATTCGCCTTGCGGTTCTCTCAACGAAAAGACATCCGCGCCTTTATCCCACATGAGTTTCGCTCGGCGATACCGCTTCGTTTGATATAACATGCGGCCGCGCTCCAACATTTTCTCGCCGTACTCCAACCGTTCTCTGTGCGACATCGCAAACTTATCATCTGTAACGCTATCGTCGGTAACTTCAACTACTTTAACTACAAATAAAGCTGTGAAAGTAATCGTTTGCATCTCGGGTAAAAGCGCGTCGCATAACTGATATTCCGAGGAGGCAAAAATTCTCACCTCGGCGATATCGTTCACCCGCATTTTTAAAAGCGCTTCTTCCAACCCTTCCGGATGCGTTGAGTCTCCAATCGCGAATTTGTGTTCCACCCACGGTACTTTGCTTTTCTCTTCCTCGTTTTCTTCGGCGTACTCGCACAAATCTTTCACTTCAAGTATGATTGAGTTTCCTTCTCTCAAAAGCGGAGGCGTTACGCTCGTCTTCGTTTTGGCAGCCCGAGAGAGAAACTTCAACTGCCCTTGACCCGCGCATATGTCCACAATCACTTCTTCTTCTTCTTCTTCTTCTTCTTCTCGCAGCACGGTTTCCTCCTTCTCGTCCTCCTCTTCGGATGATCTTTCGCGCATGGTGTGGTGTCTCGTCGTCCTTGTTGTGTGTTCCGTATATTTTTTTAGGCGTTTTTTTTTAAGTTTTGTCTACAAATAGTTCTTTCAATGCTAAAATTTTAGTACGTTTTAGATATATTCTCTCTCTCTCTCCCCAATCGTCGTCGACGTCGTGCAATGCCAGCCGTCCGTCCCGAGTTCCCCGTCTGCTCTTTTCCCCGTGTTGTTCTCCAAGCGCTAGTCGCTCGAAAGAAAACGGTTCCAACCTTCTCGCGAAAACTCTCTCTCTCGTGTTCTGCTACTAAGTTTTTTTCTATGCGTGTTTATACATACATACATAAAACTTCTTAAAGCTGCACACCTTCTCTGACGATATCGTACGGGATCGGCGTCAAGATTTCCGTCTTGACGTTTTCCAAAGTAAAACCCTCTCTCGGCAAACCCACCGGTGCTCTCTTCGTGACAATCTTCTTACCCGCCTTCTTCGCCGCGGCGTGCGCCTCGTCGTTCGCCTTTCTTCTCGCTAAGAAATCTTCTCTGCATCGAGAGTGTTGCACGTGCTCGTAACGGATGTGAAGTCTCTTACGGATGATTCTGCCACCGACTTGCTTGTTCACCTCGACACCAACCGCGTGCGGAGTAACATCCCAGACGACGCCAGTTCTACCTTGGTACACCAAGTACGGCATGCCCTTGTGTTGAGAAGAATCAACTTTGATGTCAACGTAGTCTCCAATCTGCGTGATATGAATGGGATCAAAAAGAGAATAATTAGTCAGTTTCAATAATTAATAACGCGATTCATCGACAACATCTGCTCGAAACACGTCGCCTCGCGTCACACGCGCGCGCGGAAGCACGCGCGATTTTTTTTTCTCAAGGGAAGAAACCCCACAAGTAGTGGGTCGAGGCCGTCGACGAAAATTGAACGAAATGTGTCTTTAAAACACCATCACGAACGGAAATATCGCCGTTTCTTTCCACGAATGCCTCAAAACATGCGCGGAGTACGCGCGAACGATTTGATTCCAGGAAGAAACGAACGCATTCCCGTCTACATCGATGGTTTTCGACGCCCGAAATTTGAGAAAAAAAACAACTACGCGCGAGCAGAAAGCGGATTCTGTATCACTTACTCTGAACGTTCTCAAATACGTCGTCGCGTTCTTCGGTCCGTTTTGGCGGAAACCGCGCGTGAACATGTTTCTCGTGCCATGTCTGAGACCTCTGCTTCGTGCTCTTTGATTACCCATGTTTGTTTATTAGCAGTGGTAATAAATTTGCGCCTATTTCAATGAAGAACCAAAACTGTACGACGAGAGAACAAAAAGAGAGTCCTCGTCTGCGACCTGAATTTCGACAAAAAACAAAAAAAAGTTCCTGTCCTTTCGTCGATCGTTTTTGTCTCTTCTCCTTCTTCTACCTTCTAACGTTATTCTTGGGGAACGTCCTCATTCTTATTAAGAAGAAGACAAAGCGTTGTTGTGTTGTTCGGAAGAAGGTGGTGGTCTGTCTCTCCCCGGTCGTCGGTTTCCCTCTGTGAGAAGGCGCATCCTCTTCCTCCAACGACGCACCAATCATCTCATCCCCGTCGTCGTCGTCATCCAACGAAGACGAAGACGAAGAAAGTTGTTCTGTTTTCGTTCCGTTCCTTTTCTGCCAGACAGACAAAAGAACGGTCGACGACGACCCAAGAGAGAATCGAATTTAATAATCTCTTTGAAAAACGCTCGTCGTTTTCTTCCCGCTTTAACTGTTGTCTCGTTCGTCGATTCATCAACGAAGAAGCCTCAAAAACACTCTCGGATCTCTCCGCACAGAAGAAGAAGAAGAAGAAGAAGGAGAGTAAAAGAAAATGCTGAAAGAGGCGATCAAAGCGGTCGCGGCCGCGCGAAAGAAGAAGAAAGGGCGAGAGATCGCAGAAAAGTCGATCGCCGAAAAAAAGTCGACAACAACATCAGAAGAGAGTGATGATGACGACGATGATTCCTTACCTTCATCGATCTCGGATGAAGAAGACAAAAACAAAAACAAAAACAAGGAGGCGAAGAAAAGAGGGAGGAGATCGACGGATTCTGGGGAAACGTTTGAAACCACAACGACGGGGACGAATAACAACGGTACCTCGGAGGATTCGGATGAAGACGGCGAAAAGAAAGAAAAGAATAGAAAACGAAGGATGAGGAGGAAAGGGAGTCCGACAGACACGGACGACGAGGAGGAGGCGTATGTGAGAGAACTATCCACGCAACAACAACGGCTGAAGAAAGTAAAGAGGACGAATATGATCGATACAAATATGGCGATGATGACGGCGCTCGGTGGTGGTGCCGTTCCGGCTGCGCAAGTTGCACCGATAGCAGTTCCACAGCTGACGTTAGACCAAATTCAGCAGTTGCTTGCGCAGCAACAATTGATGCAGATGCAAAATTTGCAGCAACAGTTTGTACTGCAGCAACAGGAGCTCATGAGAAATCCGCCGAAAGATTTCATGTCAGCGTTGCAGTTTTTGCAACAGCAGCAAGTCCAAGCCATGTATAATTTCAATAATTCTGGTGCCAATGCAGCCTCCGCTGCAGTCATGTTGAATCAAGCGACATCTGGATCGTTACCCCCGAGCCTTTTAAATTCTCTTTCTTCGGCTATGAACGGCGGCAACATAGGAAACAACGCGCTCGCGCCTTTGATTCAAGAGGAATTGCAGTTAAAGTTGAAGCAACAACAGATGAAGGAGTATCGAAAAGAACTTAAAAAGAAAGAAAAACTCCTCGAGAAGCAAAAGAAGTATCCGTACGCGAATGAGAGTTTTAAAAGTATCATGAGTCAGCAATTGGAAGGTTCGATGGATCAACAAATGGAAGAAGACGAGGAAGGTGACGAAGAACGAGCAAGGGCGACAGTCTCAGTTCAAAGACAAAGCGATGATAGTGGTCGCATCGCGCCCAAAGCGGGAGCATCTGGTATTGGAGTCCCGACGCAGTCGGCTGCTACGACGACATCAACGATAACGCCGAGTTTGAAAGAACAAAGAGAAATCCTGAACGCCAAAAACGCGAACCACAAGGAAGCGTCGCAATTCGTTTCTGGACGCGCCTGCGGCGTGCAAGGATGCGAATTACTTTGCGAAAAAAGTCGCTCCTTAGTTGGTGTTGTCCAACAGTGCTGCGAAATGCACAAACGCGAAGACAGTTTCAACTTAAAAGAAAGAGAAGGCGTCTTTCGATGGTGTTTCTACTGTCATCGTCCTCAGAAAATCGAAGAGTTTTCATCGAGTAGTAAATCTATTTGCAGGGAAAAGTTTGCGTTGCGAAAGCAAAGACGTAAGTTGGCGAGTCAAAAGCAGAAACTTTTAGCGGAAGCGTCGAAGACGCAGATAGCGATGCAACAATACGTGACGGTAGAGCATCTTCAACAACAACAACAACAACAACAACAACAACAACAGTTGATTGAGATGATGCAGTCGAAACAAGCGAAATCAAAATCTTCTAAGAAGAAAGAAAAACGACCGAGGACGTCGGAGGAAAAGGAAGCCATGCGCGCTTTGTGCGATATCCTCGCCGATGAGGAACGAAGAGAGAGCGAAGAGAAACAGCGCGCCGAGAAAGAATCGTCTCAAGAAGATGCCTGAGGAAAAGGCTAGTAGAAATTTAGTAATAATACGAGTGTAAGAAGAAATACAGAAGATATAAAACAAATAATACGCAACATTCGCTATTACTATCTCGCTTACTTATTGAATCACCACTTACACTTGCTTGCTGAATTGCGTCTCTATGCGTTTCTTCATCGCGTCCACGTCGTCAAATCTCTTTTTTATTTCATAAAGTTGACACAACCTTCGCATTCGGCGAAATGCCGTTGGCGTGTGACCGATACCAACCGCGTCGGTTATTTTTACCGATCTCTCCAAGACAACGATGGCGTCTTCTATGCGTTCCAACAAGAGCAACGCTTCGGCCATGTGATGTAATGTCAGCGCAATCTCCGGATGGTTCTCGTTTTCAAACACGACTTGCTTCAAGTTCAAACTCGTTCGATAGTTTTCGTACGCCTCTTTCGGCTTGTTGTTTTGCAACATGCATGAAGCCAAATTATGCAACGCTGCTGCTATTGTCGCTTCCGCTTTATATTCTGCTCCTTTTCTCTTATCTACTTTACTACTACTATCACTACTACTACTACTACTACTACTATTTGGCGTCGTCTCTTTCAATTCTCTCAGTAAATCCAAGCACTCTTTGTATAATCCTTCCGCTTTCTCCCACATTCGTTGCGTCCTCGCGAGTTCCGCCAAGTTATTCAGCGCCGCCGCGACGTGCGCGTCCTTCTCTCCAAATCCAAGCTTTGCTTCTTTCAACGCGCGTTCGAAACATTTCAGAGCGAACTCGATATCTCCGGCTAAGAATTTTTCGCGTCCCAAGTCGGTATACACTCGCCATTGCGCCGTGTGTCTTCCTTTTTTACTTTTCCCGTTCGTTTTCGTCGTCGTTTGTTCTTCTTCTTCGCCTTCGATGTGCACTTCCACGTCTTCCATATTTTCTCTCTCCTCTTTCGTTAAAGAAGAAGGCATTTTCTTCTGCGCGTCCCTTCTTCCTCTTCCTCCTTCTTTTTCGAGACACGAGGCGTGCGAGAGGAGAAAATATGATGGAAGACGACCTGGAAGAAGAAAACCGTTGTTGTTTTTGTTGTTGTCGTTATTCGTATTCGTATTATTACTACGAGGATGCTGATGATGACGACGATGATGCGTTGCGAATTGCGTTGGTGATGATATCGAAATCGTTTCCGTCGTTCGTGTCGTCCCCGAATTAAAGAGAAACGCATCGTGAGCAGCTGCAGCAGTAGCTGCAGCAGCAACAGCAGCAGCGGCGGCGGCTCGAAGAACGACTCTTTCCTGCGTAAACGTCGTCGTCCTTCTCAAAATCATCATCTCAACACAAAACAACAACTGTCATTTTTCTTTCGTTGTTGTGCTTTTTTCTCTTCTGAGGTGTCTGACTGACAGAGTGAACACATTTTTTGCACCAGAAAAAAAAAAAGAAAAAAAAAAAAAAAAGAAGGAGAAAAAAGTCAACACAACAAACAGACAAAAAAGAACGTTAAAAAACACCACTGTACACAACACACATCAGAAGAGTAGTAGAATAGTGTTAGTAATATGAACATATTCTTCTAAACAACGCGTGTGTTTTATGAGTAGTATAATAGTAGTGTGAGTATTACTCTTTGAATGATGACGACGACGAATGCGACGACGAAGAGTAGTAATAACAAGAAGACTAAGAAGAAGAAAAAGATGAGCAAAATCATCGAGACCAAAACGAACGAGAACGAGGAGAAGAAGGGGAAGAAAAGTGATGATGCTATAGAAGAAGAAGAAGAAGAAGAAGAAGAAGAAAACGACGACTTTAAGAAGACTAATAGTAATAATAACGAAAAGACTTTTACGACGATTCCAGAGCACATCAAAACTTTGGCGTTGAACCAAAAGGAGAATCTCGCGCGTTTACTCATCGTCAGCATCTGCAACCGAAAAGATTTGTTCGTTAAAAAATCGACTTTACAGACATTCGACGGCGAAGACTTTCAGCTACTCCGAAACGTTCGAGAGTTATATTTGAACGAGAACGACATCGAAAGAGTAGTCAATTTAGACCGACTTCCAAAGAGTTTAAAGTTGTTACACATCGAAGGGAACAAATTGAATTCGTTCGAGGGCATCCGCGACGTACCGAATACGCTCCAAACGCTCTCGATGAGGAATAATTCAATACGCGACTTCTCCGAAGTCGCGAGAAAAGACGGAAGGAAATGGGATTTAGAATATCTAGATGTTCGAGAGAACGAGTTTGGTAACTTTGCGGATTTACGGTTGGTGGAAGAATTTGTACATTTGAGAGAGTTACGGTTGAGGAGCGAGGAAAACGACAAAAGCGAGAATAATAACGATAAGAAGAGTAACAAGAAGAACAATCCGGTGTGCAAGTTACCTTCGTATCGCATGGCCGTGCACGCGTTTATTCCTTGGTTGGAAATGTTGGACGATATTGGGTTTACCGCCAGTAGTGCGTTGGTGATTGAAGAAGAGAAGAAAATTTTTGAACGAAAACGAATATCTTCGTCGCAGGAAGCTTCGGAACACCAGCGCCATCAACACGTGGAAGAAATCATAGAGGACGATGAAAAAGACGACAACGAGACGGTAGGAGAAGAAGAAGAAGAAGAAGAAACGACGTCGACGTTGTTGTCCCTCGAAGACGACGAGGAAGATAAAGAGAAGAAGAAAACGGCAGCGCAGAAATGGAACGCGAGCGTGAAAATCGACGAGCAACAACAACAACAAGTACAACCTTCTTCGCGACCACTGTCGAAACCGTCGCCTTCGTCCTCTTCGAAACTGATGAATCATATTTTGCGGAACAAGCTAAACGTGTCTTCTTCTATCGCGAAAAGGAAAGATGAGGGCATGCAAACGACGACTACGAATAATAATAATAATAATAATAATGATAGCAACAGCAGCAATAATTATAGAAGTAGTAGTAGCAATAGCAATACGTTAACGTCCAAGTTAGAGAGAGAACTCTACGAGCTGAAGAAAACGTTCGAAACGAAACGACGTGAAAACGAAACTTTAAGCGGTGCTTTGATGGAAGTCACGAACGAGGTAAAGCAAATCGACCACGAGACGTCGGAGATGTACGAGAAAAGCGCCAAGTTAGCGGAACTCTCGAATTTGAATTACGCTTCCGCAAACAGGTATAAAAATGAAGTGGACTTACTGAAACGAGAGTTGAAGGAAAATCGCAAAACGCTCGAAAACGCTCTGAGTGGCGAAGCCGAAGCGTTGGAGGAAGTGAACACTCTGAAATCGACCATAGAGTCCATCAGAAACGAATACAATCGAACGATATCTCGAATGCGCGACGAACACAAGATGGAAATTCGAAAGGTTTCGAAAACAGTCAGTTCGTTGGAGGAGTTGGAATACGCCGCCGAGGACGAAATCGAACATTTACAGGGAAGGATACGAGAGATGGACACAGACTACTCGAAGAAGTTAGAAGACGTCACGAACGAGAGGAATGCAATCACGAGACGCTTGGAGGCTTCGTTCGAGGAATTGAAAGAGTTGGATTCAGTGTTAGCGACGGAAACGGAAGCGCTAGTGACTGCGGAGAGTTTCGCAGAGGAGTTGTCGACGACCAACGAAAGTTTGAAGAATGAAATGAAGGAGATGAGAGAAGAGTTGATGAGATTGCGGAAAGAGGTGCCAGAGTTGGAAAGTAAGAAGGAAAAGTTGAGCGACGAATGTGGATCTCTCAAAGAGGAGCTGAAAGCGAAAGAGGCCGCGATTGCTGCTCAACTCGAAAAGGTGAAGAAAGCGGATACAGACTTGGCCGAAGCTTCTTTGAAAGAGGAAAGCGCAAAGAAAGCAAACTTGGAGGTGGCGCACATGCGAGAAAGTCTGGACTTAAAATCTGCGATGCTCGAGAACTCGAACGCGTTAGTCACGAGCTTGAAAGAGGAAGTCGTAAAACTTTCCAAAGAGAACAAGGAGTACGCCGTAGCGCACGCCAAGTGTTCTACGACTTTAGAGAGTCAAGACGCCAGGGTGATACAGTTGGAGAACGAGTTGAAAACGGAACGTTCGAAACGCATGGCGTTTGAACGAGCACACGTTGGTAGCAAAGACGAGATTATTGCCAGGGACGAGATGTTGCACTGGGCCAACGGTGAGGTGGAACGGTACGGGATCTTATTAGAGGAGGTGAAAGAGGAGAAGGAGGAAATCATTGACATTGCGCGAAACTTGCAAGAGCAATGCGACGACTACAAGCGAATCGCGGAAAGAGCGTTCAAAGAGAAGGAAAGCGTCGAAGAGGAAATGCGAATGCTTTTGAGTTCACAAATACGACGCGAAGAAGAATTTGATATGGTGCGGCAAGTGTTCGCGAAAAGCTCGTTGATGAGCGGAGGCAGTTAGAAGAAACAACACGCATGACGAATATATATTTTTGAAACGAAGACACGTAATGTACACTCAAATCGTAATAGTCCCACTCAAGGTTCTTAAAACGAACTTTTAATGTTCGTGCGACATCGCTACCAACGCGTTGACGTGGCATTGAAAAGGCAACAAGGGCGTCTTTGCTTTTCTTTCACAAACTCCTTTTTTTCTACTACTCTTTCAGAATTAATTCTCATTTCCCTAATTAATGAGCGTAATTACTGTTTCCCTTCATTTATGTATTGTTCAATTAATATTTTCTCGCGTGTAAAGTAATAAAATGGCTGAAAAAACATTCAATTCGGTAAGAACGTTCGGGAATGATTATATTTGTTTTATTAATTTTAACGGAAATATGCTCCATATAAAAGATATCATAAGTAGTCTGGGGATAATAAAACATATAAAACATGATACGGTATAGTTGAAATAATTCATGATGTACAAACAAGGATTTAAAATCCACTTACTAAAATTTAAATAATTAATAAATTTAAACAATAAATAAACTTCGTGTAAATATATGATTTTAGTAAATGTATTTAACGAATAAATCGAATAATATATTAATATTCCCAAAACGTGCGCTTTGACTCGGGAAAATGTCATTGCACGCGTTAAATAAAAATTTATCTCGCCAGAGGCTCTTTTTTTTAAAAACAAGTACTAGAAAAGTAGAGAGCGTGCTTTTCGTTTTGCACTCACTGCTAAAAGCGCGCTTTAGAATCGCTTTGAACCCACACTCATAATAGATAGTACTCTCATTTCCGCACGTTTTTCGTGCGTCTTGTTCGCACACCGAAGCTACATTGTCCTCCGAGTTTTGTTTCCTTTTTCTGTGGGGCGTTCGGTTTTTTTTTCTCTTTTTTTTGCCCAACCAACAAAAATTCTCTGTCAGAATCAGATTCCAAGAAATCTTCGAGAACAACTTTTTTTGTGCCAAACCATCGCAAAGAATTCGAACAAATTCGCTCCGAAAACGCCATAACTACACACAAAAAACTAGAATAAAGATGTCTGCTTTAACTTCATCGTTCACCGCCAACTTGGTTTCGGTCAAATCTGCCGCCAAGAAGTCCCAAAAGGTTGTCGTCGGCGTCCACGCGTCCAACGAATTCGCCAAGAAGGTACGAAAATTTCTTCGCTAAAAAACTCTTGATTTCTTTTGTGTTAATCGCGCGCCGATCGGTGGTTCGAACACGCAGTCGCGAATGGAAAAACGAGAATGTTCGCATCGATTTGAATAAAAGTGATGTTTAGCTACGTTTTCCTCGCGTTCGAGTCGAATTCCACGTTTATTTTAGCATCCGTCGTGGGCGTTTTCACTCACCGAATTTTTCTCTTTCAACCATCATCACTCTCTTCTGGAACGCTCTTTCTTGCTTCCTTCTGTTCTTTGCTTTCGCAAAAAATTGAAAAAAAACAGAGCATCTCCTTCGTCGCCGCGTCTGTCATCGCGTTGCAAGCGTCCCCGGCGTTGGCGATGAACGCCATCGAGCTCACGGATAAGAGAGCCGAAAACGTTGGTGGTTTGCAGCTCATCTACGAGGTATGTATTTCGTCCTTCGCTTGGATTTGAAACGTATTCGTTTCCGAAACTTTCGCGCGCGCTGCTCTTTGCTCTTCTTAGCCAGGAAAAAAGAGAGAGTTCTCGCAAAAACCAACCAAAACTGGGTGAAACAAAAGAGATTTTCTGCGTCATCCGATTTTTAATTGATTCGTTTGTTCTTTGCGGTTGGAAGACGAAAAAAGAGTTCGTTATTTGAGAGGAATTTTTTCTTACCAACAAGTCTTCTTCTTCTTCTCTCTTCTCTTACAACAGGCGCGTGACTTGAACATCAACGAATCCACGAGAGGCGACGGGGCGTCCAGATTTGCTTTGCAAAAGTTGTCCACGGAACAAACTGCGGCGAGAGCGAAGGAAGCGACGGCCCGTTTGTCCGGGGAAGTTTCGGAATACGTCAACAAGAAGTACTGGACCCAAGCCGGTAACGCTTTGAGACGTGCTGTGTACACTTTGAGATTTGACGTCAACAACCTCGTCGCGGAGAAGGGTGGTGATGCGGATGCCGCCAAGGACTTGTTCAAGACCATCGAATCGCTTGACTTTGCCATCCGATCGAAGGACTTGGACACCGCCTCCCCGTTGGCCGCGGCGGCTGCCTCCAAGGCGGACGCCATCCTCGCCGCTTTCTAATCATCTAATTTAAAAATATTAAGAATTATTTAGAAAGAGAGAGAAAGAGGGTGTGCGTTTTGCAGTTGAACGGCTTACGGTTGCGATTTGTAATAAATCGCGTTTTCTTTTACGAACACTCAGAGAAAAGAGAGAGAGAGAGAGAGAGAGAGGAAGAACTTTTTGCATCGACGAGAGAATAGAACTCTCGGAGACATAGAGAAAAAGAGAGCGAGAGACGGAGAGAGTGAAAATAATAGTGTTTATTTTATGTAATGGTAAACGCCCGGGTTCATTTCGCTTTGAGCTGTGCGCGATTTTTTAGTTGAAAACGAGTACTTAACCTTACTTACGCGTCGTATTCGCGTTTACCCCTTTGCGTTTATGATATCGCGTCCGACAAAAGTCTTTTCGCGATTTCCCTCACTTTTCGTCTTCGGAACAGACTAAGAATTAAACATGACGTCCCGTTCGTACCACTGCTCTCGCGTTTTCTCGCACCACCTCGACCACCACCGCCTCCAAAGAAGAAGATCGACAAACTCTTCTTCTTCTTCTTCTTCTTCTCGTCGTCTGAATCGTTCTTTCGTAAGGAAAACGACGACAAATGCATCGTCGTCTGAAGAATCGTCGTCGGAAGAACAACAAAAGTCTTCTTGGAAAGTCGTCTCCGAGTCTCCGTTTTCCAACAGCAGCAGTAATGATACTAATAGCACGAATAATAATAATACTCTCGAGGATTCTTCGTTAGCATCCGAACAGCCGAGTAGGCTACGGATTGAAGCCGAGTCGTCGTCGACGAGAACAACGGAAGAAAATAATGTAGGAGAAGAGAAGGTTGGTGGAATACCAATACACTCGAGTCGACGCGCGACGAAGATGTTATTCACCTGCAACAAGTGCGGTACGTTTCTTTCATTCTCACAACAAAGTTTCTCATTCTCTCTCTTTTTCATTCGTAATTACGCATCGTAAGAAGATTCTGACCAAAGTAGTACTCCTCTCTCTCTTTCTCTGAAAACCGATTGTACGCGTTGAAATACAGAAACGCGAACCGAGCGAAAGGTAAACAAAGCAAACTTAACCACCGGGACGACCTGGGTCCAGTGCGGGAACCCGTCGTGTATGGTCTGGCACAAAATAGTCGATAACTTAGGTTTGATTTACGAGTGTTCCGAGATGGAGTAGTCGTTAAAACAGTAGTACATAGAGTAGTAGTATTCATTGACTTGATGAAGCGCGTTCGTTTGTCTTCTTCGTAGTATTTAGTAGAGGAGTCGTATTGGAAATAAAATCTCATCAAAATTGTATCGTCACAAATTAGTAGTAGTAGTATTAAACTCTTTGTTGACGGGACTCATTCAGAGCTCTCTCTCTCTCTCTGTGTATATACGCGCGCGCGCAAAGGAGAAAAAGTTGTTGTTGTTGTTGCTAAAAGAAGACACTAAGTAAGGGCAAAGTTTATTCTTCTTCTTCTTCTTTTAATTCCAATTGTGTTTTGCGTTGTGACGGCGTCGACGTCTTTCAGTCTTTCAAAGAGATTTCATTTCCACCACCGGACGGAGAGATAGTGAGATGATGAGGAGTAGTACGTATTCTCCTCGTCCTCAAAGTTTTCGTCAAAACTCGTCGTCGCGTTTCTCATCGTCGTCGAAAACGAGTCGAAGGACTTTTACGACGACGATGAGAAGGAGGAGGAGTGTGCGATATTGTTGTCTTCTTTCTTCGAGTGGTGGAGAAGAAGAACACAAAATAATACGCTTCAGCGGGGATGCGACGACGACGACGATAAAGATGATGATGACGAATAAAACTACGACCATAAGAAAGAAGAAGTTGCGAAGAGGACGCGTTGTTGTCGCCGCGAACGGTGGTGACAACGAGAAGAATAAAGCGCCCGAACCGACGATTCGCGGGACGAATACGACGCAAACGAAAGAAGAAGAAGACCGAGCGTTTAACGAGTTCCTAATGGGCGATATAAAAAAGACGTTTAAGAAGGCGTTGAAGCGAGTGTCTTCGCTACCGTTAGCAATTTCGGAGTTTGGCGCCATCGCGGGGTTCTCGGCTTTAGGGACCGTCATCGAACAGAATAAAAGTTACGCGTGGTACGTGGAAAATTATCCAGTCGGCGAGGACGCGCCGCTTTTCGGTATGTTGGATTTTACATTCATTTTGAATAGCGGGTTAGACCACGTGTATACGACGTGGTATTTCTTATCGCTACTATCGTTGTTGGCGGTTTCGTTGACGGCGTGTACGGCGACGAAACAGTTACCGGTGTGGCGAGTCGCCGCAAAGTGGAAGTTTATCAAGAAACCGAAATTTTTAGTCAACTCGAAAACCATGGACGAACGAGAGAGCGTGAAAGATGCGAGCGTGATAGATTTAGCGAACAGCTTAGCCGAACGAGGGTACCAAGTTTTCTTGAGAGAGGAAGATAAAGAGCAATATTTATACGCGTTTAAAGGTTTGATTGGGCGATTGGCGCCGATTGGTGTTCACTTCGCGCTTCTGTTAACGTTAGGCGGGTGCGCGTATAGCGCATTAGGCGGCCTCGGTGGATCTATCATGGCACCGGAAGATACCAGTTTTACCATTGCGGACGGGTTAACCAGAGGATCACCGTTATCGAAAGTCCCGAAATTCGCGAAAACGAATCAAGTTTTCGTGAAGGATTTCACCATCGATTATTTACCGAGCGGTCAAGTCAGTCAATTTTATTCCAACTTATCCGTCATTGACGAGAAAGGCAACGAGGTGGATAACAAAGTGATATCAGTGAACGTGCCTTTACGTTACGGAGGCGTGACTATGTACCAAACGGATTGGTCTATGAGTTCAATGAGAGTCACGGTTATACCAAAAGTCGAGGTGGACGCGACGAATAGTGATACTAATAGCGAGAGCAGCAGTAGCAGTAAAAGCAGAAGTAGTAGTAGTAGTAGTAGTAGTAGTATTGGTAAACGAGAAGAGCTCGTGTTACCGATGGCTAACTTGGAAAACAAAGGCAATTTCAAAGGGAAAATCTGGGGTACTTTCCTCCCTATCGGCGACGACGCCGACGCGAGCGAAAACAAAAAAGGCATCTCCCTCGTCGCGCGAGACTTCCAATCCGTCGCCATTTACGACTCCAAAGGCGCCTTCGTCGGCGTTCGACGACCAACCTCCAAAAAACCAATCGATGTGGACAACATCTCCTTAGTCGTCGAAGAAATATCCGGCGCGACTGGCTTAGAATTGAAAACCGACCCGGGCGTCCCTTTCGTCTACGCCGGTTTCGCCGGATTACTCGTCACCTCCTTCCTCTCCTTACTGAGTCACTCTCAAGTTTGGGGAGTCCAAAAGAACGACGGGAATAAAGTCTTATACGTCAGTGGAACGAGTAACCGTGGCAAGGAGGAATTTCGAGTCGAATTTGACCAAGTTTTGGACGAGTTACCCGAGTACATTTAATATTAATACTCTTACTCTTATTACAACTGCTACTACGAACAGATTTCATCACGAAAGACGTTTTTATAAATTTTTTTTTCTTTTTTCTGACAGGGAGTCGCCCCCTCTCGAATCTTGAATCCTCTTCGACACCTCTCTTTTTACCTCTCGTTTCTCCCTTTCGTCTTTCTGTTCGTGGATAAAGCCATTCTGTTTTTGTGGAGTCGAGGCCTTTCTGCGACCACAGAAATAATAAAGCGTCTCTTCAGTTCTTCATATAAAACTCTATAGGGGAGGAGGAAAAGCGCTTTCCGCCGCAAGAAGGTTTATCATTTTTAGAAGAATAAGAAGAAGAATAACAATACATAATAATGCGCGCGACGACGATTCAGACGACGACGACGCAGTTTACCACGGGAGGTGCGAATACGTCGTCGTCTCGAAACCAGATTCAGAAGATTACCAACAACGCCGGGACCGCGAAAGCGGATAATCTTCATCGGGGAAGAACAAAATTAACGAGGAGGAAAAATGTTCTCAGTCGCCCTTTTACGAGGGTGGTGGTGGTGTCGTCCTCGTCCTCGAACGATCACGATGTTCTCGGTTTAAGAGGAGGACAAACAAAACGACGGGGAGTTGGTGTCGTCGCGCGGATGACATCTGCGGCAGACACTTCCTCGTCCTCCTCGTGCACGATATCTCAAGAGCTCGCGAACTTGGAACAAGAGTTTAGAGACATGTTGGATCCAGATTCAGATTCGAAACCGAGAGCGGCGGACGTGAGAGCGATGCGATCGAGAATCAACGCGTTGAAAAGAGAAGTTGCGAACGGGAACGGCGCGAATATCATTCAATCGCAAACGAAGACGAGAGCGCCGGACGCGAAAGAAATCGCTCGGAAAGAGCTGGAACGTTTGAGAGAAGAACGCGAGAAACTTTTGAAAATGAGAGCGCAAGTGGAAGAAAACGAACGATTGAAGAAAAAGAACAGCGACAAAGGTATTGCTACGAGTGCTGCGAATAACGTAGAACCAGAGCACGATAACCCGGTGACGACGACGACGACGCAGAAACCGAAACCGGCGGACGAACGCAAAGCGAGAGTCGCGCACATGGAAGCGGAGAAGCATAAAGAGGCTGTTAATATTGGCACGGTTGTCATGGACGACGAGATGAAAGCTCTGTTGGCGAAAGAAGAGCAGGCGAGAAAAGAAGCGGAAGAATTGGAAGCGTCGAGATTGATGGCAGAGGCTGAGGAGGCAAAGTACGCGGCGTATCTGGAAGAGTCGGGTGATTTCATGAACACGAATTCTGGGATTCGCTCGGGTATTAACGATCCGTTCTTGGACAGAGCTTTCATAGTGGAAAAGTTAGAGTCGGAGCTTTTGGAAAACTTGGAAATGCAATCAGATCTTCGCGCGATTGAGGACATCGAAGACCAACTGGAGTCACAAAAGAAAGAAGCCGAAGAGGCGAGACGAGCGAAAGACGAGGCCGAAGCGGCGAGACAGCTTGCGGAAGCGAAGCAAAAAGCGGAAGAAGAAGAAGCGCGTCTAATCGTGGAAAAGCAACAAAAAGAAGCGCGCGCAAACGCTGAAAAGATTGCCGCCGCGCAAGCTGAATTGAAAGCCATGGAAGCCGAAACGAAGAGGTTGCAGAGACTCGCCGAAGAGAAGAAGAAACAAGAAGCTGTTGCCCCAGAAGCATCGACGACGACGATCGAGTCTCCAGGTTCGCAAGCTATTCGAGATCTTCTCGAGCAAAAGCAAGCTGAAGCGGCTAAAGTCCGTGAGTTGGGCATGGTCGAAGACGAACTCGCCAAGCGCGAAGTTGCAGAGGCGGCAAAGAAGAACAAAGCTATCCGCGAAGCGAAAGAAGCGGAAGAGTTGGCAGCCAAGAAAGTCGCCGAAGCCGAAGCCGAATTGAAGAGAAAAGCGGAAGAGGAAGAGGAAGCTAAACGCGTGGCGGAGTTGAAAAAGATGGAAGAGGCGAAGAAAGCGAAAGAAACGTTGATGCGTTTAAGGCAAGAAGCGGAGGAGTTGAAAGCAGCTGCAGAGGCGAAAAAGTTACGCGAACAAGCCTTGGCGAAAGCACAAGCGGAAGAAGAAGCTTTGACTGCGCAAGCGGAAAATGAGAGAATAGAAATGGAAGCGAGAGAAGCGGCCCAGGCAGAAGCGACGGCGAGAGGAGAAGCTGAAGCGCGGGCCATCGCCGAGGCTGAGGCACAAGCTCAAGCGGAAGCGGAAAGGAAAGCGATTGAAAAACAGCTCCGAATCGAAGAGCTCGCGAGAGAGGAACAAGCCAAAGCGGACGCCGCGAAAGCAAAAGCCGATGCTGAGTACGCAAAAGCAGAGCAACAAGCAAAGAAATTGCAAGAAAAGACGGAGATTTTGAACGACGACAATATCGAACACTTGAGAGCAAAATACGAAGAATTGGCGAGAGAATCCGAAGCATCTCCAGGTGCGAAAAGAGACTGGGCAGAAGCGTTGAAAATCGCTGGTGATAAGGTCAGATGCATGGAACAGCACTCGCATGGTCAATCGCCGAAGAACGATGCGCTCTGGACGGTGTCTCCGGCGACTCCGGTGCCCGGTCAATCCGTCACGGTTTCGTACTGCAACCAAAACACCGTTTTGAACGGTAGACCGAAAGTTTTTGCTCATTTTGGTACTAACCAATGGTCGAATGGTGCCGAGCAGTTTGAAATGAAGGCAAGAACGTCGGCCGTTGCCGGTGACTCTACCGTCTGGTTCGACTTGGATGTTTCCGTGCCGAGCAAAGCAGTCATTTTAGACTTTGTCTTCTCCGACGGTAACGGCGCATACGATAACAACAATAGAGGTGATTTCCACGTTCCAGTTGCGGGAGCAAACGAAATGCTGGAGAGATCTCGCATCGAGTCGTGCATCAAAATCTACGCGAAACTTCGATTAGAGCGAGAAGAAGAAGATCGATTGGAAGAGTTGAGACAAGCGGAACGAACGAAGTTAAAGAAAATCGCGAAAGTGAAAGCTGCAGAACTCACGGCGAAACAAAGAGCGCACGTTTTGTTCACCATTCCAGAGTTTCCAAAAGCCGGCGAACCCTTCAAATTATGCTATAATCCAAAGAATACTACTTTGAAAGATGCGACGGGCGTTTCCGTCGTCGGCGGGTGGAACCGATGGAACCACGAACAGGCGTTACCGATCACGAAATTGTCCCCAGATCCAAGCTGCAAGGCGGATTCGCAAGATTATTTCTCCGTCGAATTGACGTCGCCGAAAGACGCGTTCATGTTTGATTTCGTCTTTTGCGATCAGGACGGTAACAATTACGATAACCGTAATCGTTTGGACTATCACTTGCCTATCGCCGGAGGCATCAATTCGGATGGATCGAAGGCTGCCGAAAAGCCAATGCACGTCATGTCAGTTGCCGTTGAGATGGCGCCGATTGCTAAAGTCGGTGGTTTAGGCGACGTCGTCACATCGTTATCGCTCGCGGTTGAAGCCGAAGGACACAGAGTCGAAGTTGTCTTGCCGAAATATGATTGCATGAAATATGATTTAATCGATGACTTGAAAGAAGAGAAAGGTTTTGAGTGGGGTGGAACGTACAATCACGTATATTCTGGCACCGTCGAAGGCGTCAAAACGTTCTTTATCGACCCAGATAATGGAATGTTTAAAGTAGGCATGGTCTACGGTACGGACTACCTCTCGATTCCCATGACTGATCAAGAACGTTTCGGATTCTTCTCAAAAGCCGCGCTCGAGTGGATGTTACAATCTGGCAGGAATCCGGATATCATTCACATCCACGATTGGCAAACGGCACCGGTGGCAAAGTTTTTAGCCGAAGATTACGCGCCGTATGGTTTGGATAACCCAAAAGTGATTTTCACCATCCACAATTTGCACTACGGTCAAGCGTTGATTGCGGACGCCATGAATAATTGCGCGATTGCCACCACGGTATCGAGAACGTACGCCAAGGAGATCGCCCACGAAGGTTGTGTCAATCCAAACTTGCACAAATTGCACGGCGTCGTAAATGGCATAGACCCGGACATCTGGGATCCGAGAAACGACAAGTTCTTACCGCAATTCTTTGGCGAAGACGAAGTCATTCCGGGCAAAGCTGCTGCACGACAAGCGTTGTGTTCGAGATCAAACTTATACAATAATCCAGAAGTTCCGATGATAGGTGTCGTCACGCGTTTGACGCATCAAAAAGGTATCCATTTGATTAAACGAGCAATCTATCGCGCTTTGGAGAGAGGGTGTCAAGTGTGCTTGTTAGGCTCTGCACCAGACGAGAAAGTCCAAAAAGAATTTGAAGAGATGGCGCATCAATTAAAGCAAGAGCATTATAACACGGCTGCGTTGCACCTGTTCTACGACGAAACCATGTCACACTTCATCTACTCCGGAGCGGATATGATTTTGGTCCCGTCCATGTTTGAGCCGTGTGGTTTGTCGCAGCTCATTGCCATGCGTTACGGCACCGTTCCAGTGGTCAGACGCACCGGTGGATTAGCCGATACCGTTTTTGACGTCGAGCACGATCATGCTAAGGCTGCCTGGGAAGGCATGACCCCGAACGGATTCTCGTTCGATGGTACCGACGAAGGATCGATCGATTACGCGTTAGATAGAGGTATCGACATGTTCTACAACGACATCGATGCGTTCAGAAAGTTGCAAGCGAATTGCATGAGCCAAGATTGGTCGTGGAACAGACCTGCGATTGAATACATAGAACTCTTCCACGCCGCTAGGAAAGCCTAAAGGCATACAGTAAAAAGAAGAAACCATTAATTATTTAACGAAAGAGAAAGAGAAAGAGAGAGAGAGAAAGAGTGAGGAGAAAACTATACTAGTGTACAGAACAAAAATCAAAATACGATGACTGACAAAGATGACGACGAACGAAGTCATCATCGCGCGATAAATACTAATTTTTTATAATAAAGGCTGCATTACTACTTATTACATTGCTATCATTTCCTCATCTATACTCTCTTCATCTTGCACGAGATCCCGGCATCTTTTCTTCCGCAAACGTCGCACTCTCCGGCGCCTTTCTCGTTCACTTCTAAACATTTTTCCACGCGTTCGTGAATAATCGTCGTCATCAACGGATGTAAAGCGATCGGAGCCGCTACCATGTACTCTAATTCGTATTTCCCTCTGTATTCTTCCGCGGCTTCTTCCACTAACCGCGGAATATCCTCTTTCACGTGCCTTCCCGGGCTCAGAAAAAATGGCGCGACGACTATTTTTCTACAATTTTTCGTCTCGATCAACTCGCGAAAAGCGTCCGCGATGGACGGCGACGCGAGCTCCATGTGCGCCGGTGCAACTTCGTATTTTCTTCCTTTACTATAACTATTATTATCATCGCTATTATAATCACCACCTATGGTACTCCCGTACATCATCTCAAACATCTCCGCGAATCGTTCCAACTGTTCGTTGCTCGACTTGGCGCGACTCCCGTGGTCGACGAGAACGATGCCGACTTTTTCCTCGTTAAAGTCGCCGCTGTTTACAACAATCCGCAATCGTCCCCGTTCTCGTTGTTGTGGTTTTTTCGAAGAAGAAGAAGAAGACTTTAAAGAAGACAAAGAGCGAGTAAAACTACTACTGAAATTGTTCTTCGAAGAATTCAGAGTCATCATCGTCATCGTCATCGTCATCAATCGATATCGAATAAAAACTTTTCTGTGTCGGATAATGTGGAGGAAGTGTGCGAGAAGCGAAAAGAGGAGGAAAAGTGCTGAAAATGAATCTGCTCAAGTATTGTTGCAACGAGAAGAGAAGAGTCGCGAGGAAGAAAGCACTTTGTATATTTACAAACAACAAGCATATATCATCATAATCTATTTTACCGGTGAAAACGGCGCGGCACTGCACAACGTCGTGTTAAAATGCGTCACCATTGGCGCTATTTTCCCGATGGTTTCTCGCCAAGCGTCCGCCGTCCTCGCCGCTTCTCTGACTTTGATGTGCGATTGGTAGCTCGGATACTTCCAAATTTCCACGAATTTATTTAAATCTCCAACGTCTGCGTATCCAATCCAAACGAGTTCGCTTAATTTTTCCGTATCTGAGGCAATTTTAGACGGTAAACCTTCGGCGTATAAGTTTTGCATCTTCGGTATCGGATTGTAGCCTAACTGTAACGTGTACGTTCGGATCTCAAAGATTGAAGAAGAAGCGTTGGAATCCTCATCTTTCGAAGCTTTCTCTTTAAAACTATTCACGTGTAAGCCGGCGCTCTTCGTCGCCACCGCTGCTTCGATGTACACCTCGCTCGTTTGCTCTTCCACCATCCCTAAACTCTTGCGTAAAAAATTTTGCCACTCCTCGTTTTTGCGCATATCTGAACGAACTTTGTCTCGGTGGTCGTAATCCTCGTAGTGGTAAACGTGCGTGACAGTGTTTAACTCCGAGCCGACTTCGGGAACGTAGAAACCGCAAAACCCGTTTTGCGTCAGTTTCTTCCTCAATTGGCTGGATTCTTCGCAGAGTTTGATGTATTCCGCCCGTTTAGCCGGTGGGATTTTATACCGACGGAGTTCGTAAAAACCTTTCGGGGAAGGAGGAGGTGAAGACGTCGTCGTCATCAACCGAGACGAGGACAGAAGAGTCACCCCCCCGGCATTCGTATTGTTCCAAGAACAACTTTTATAAAAACTGGTAGGAGTAGTGAGCGACGAGGAGGCCGAGAGATTGGTCAGTCGTCGAAGGGAACGCATTGTGATGATGATATGTGAGAGTTCTTCCGCGCGTGTCGATGATATGATGTGTTGTTGTTGTTGTGTGATGAGTTTTTTTATCCTTTTTGTTTGCATTAAAAAACTCTTTCTTCTCTCAAAGGTTTACACTCTTCCTTATTATCGCCCTTTTGTTTGTGATTTGATCATACTACTCTCTCACGAACTCTCTTTCTGTTGCTAATTGTGGCTATTGGTTTCTAAAATGTTTAATAATATATGTATTCTTGACTTGTTGTTTTGTACACGGATCCGTTTTTTTTCTTTCTTCTTTTTCTTTTTCTCGTTTTGTTTGTTTCTTTTCTTTTCGTTTTGTTTTCTGATTCGTTTGTATAATATAATAATTGTTTGTTTGTGTTTCTCTCCCCTTTACATCATCACGAAATGATGATGAGAGATTATTAAGTTCGATCGGACGGACTTGGCGTGGAGATGATGGTCGTTTTTGACTTTTCTTGAATGTCCAAGGCGCGTTTCTTCGCCTCGACGGAAGCTTTGTAATTTTCGCGCCTCTTCTTCATCTCCTCTTCCGCCACCCGTTTCCTCTCGGCTTCCTTTTCTTTTATGAGCTTCAGTCGTTGCAGTCTAATTTCTTTCTCTTTTTCCATGTCTTTCGCAGACCCATCGCGGTTTTCGAACGTACGTTTCGTTCCCGAAACTTGGTAGCCGTGCGAGGAAATTGTGCGCTTCTTGGTGTCGAGTAAGAAGGACGACTTTGGTTTCATTTGTTGCTGTTGCTGCTGAAACGAGCTCTCGAGAGATTTAGAAACGATGGCAGTTGAACCGGTGGTGGTTGCACCCGTCGTCGACGAATCGACGTTCGAAATGACGTCCCCGAACCGATTGACGCGTTTCGCGCTCACTTCGAGGTACGACTTTCTTCTCGGTTTCTCCAACTTTTTCAGCGTGAAGTGTTTATTACTCGTCGAGGTCGTTTGATCGGAGTTACTACCACGAGTGGTAGTTCTACTGCTGTTCAAATACGAGCTCTCTAACGGCGCGTAGACGTTGTTGAACGTCGAAAATAACGCGTCTTTTTCTTTCTCTTCATCGCCGCCAGTCATCTTCTTCGTCTCCTCGCGATCGATGAGACTCTTCAACTTCTCTCGAATGCTCTTCAGCGCGTCCGAGACAACGGGCACGCTTTCTACAAACGCACTCACGTCCACAACCGACACGCTCTCTTCATTTTCTTTCTCTTTTCTACTCTTGATCGCTTTTGAAATCGCTTGCACCCACTGATCTTGATCTTTCGCGCCCAATTCAATTACCGCGTCAAAAACGTTTGAATTCGTCGTCGACGTTTTCGAGGACGATTTCCCTTGGACGGCAGCGGTGGAATTCAGCCCTCGGGTGAAAAACAGCGCGTAAAAGAACCCTCTTCTCACTTCCGGCTCGAAAATGTTATAGTTATTCGCGAAAATATCCACGACATCTAAACTCAAGTTCAAATTCGCCGGTCCCCAGTCGCTGGATAACTTCATCGCGTCTTTTCCGAGGAGCAATTTCGCGGCGGTTTGCATTTCCTTCTTCCTCTCTCGCAAAAACGCGGAGGAAGATCGATCCCCTGACGTCAACGCCAGAGGAACCCCGGCGGTCGGATGCGACGCGACGTTTGCCATTCTCGCTCTCGCTTTACACGAACGACTAAATTCCGCGCTCGATCGATCGACTCTCGATGAGATTTGAGGAGAAGAGTGAGTGACTTTTTGACTCAACAACAGCAACGTCGACGTTTTACGCGCGTTGCTGTTGTTGAAAGTGAGGAATCGAGAGGTGCCTTTTCATTTTCAAACACAAAAGAGAAAAATTTGTTTTTGAACAGAAGAGTGAAATTTCAGGGTATAACAAACACATTCATCAACACTTCTTTTACACGCCGCTCTATTTATTACTATTCATACTACTATTGTTATGCTGTTGTTATACTACTACTAAACTACTAAACTATTTAAGTTCGATTGGCTCTCTCCGACGCCGTCGTCGTCTTTAAAGCTTTGTTCGACGAGTTTCTCTCGTGCTTCTTTCTACTGTCGCGTTCGTATCGCTCAACTTCTCTTCGCGCGCGACCGAGTTCGTCTTCGGTGAACGCGACTCGATCATCGACGGCGTGACAGTTTTTGTCCGGACAGTAGCCGTTTTCGTCGTCGTTATTTTCACCAGAAGAAGGAGAAGAAGAATGAAGCAGCGGGCGAGGCTGACACTTCAATTTCCTGCATCCGCACGCGTAATCGCCTTTTTGCTTTTCGCTTCCGCCGCAAAAAGAACCCGAAATAACGTTTTGGTCGTATAGTTTCTTCAACATTAAACGTTCGCACTCGAAGCAGTGGACGTCGTCGCCGACGGCGCGATTGCCGCTGGTTTTGTAATAGTGGTATTTATACGCCGCGGCGGGATCGTCGTCCTCTCCTTCTTCCTCCTCATCCTTAGCGGCAGATTTGGACTCTCCAAAGCCGTATAAATCCACCACGCTACACGTTTTAGACATCACCATAAACATAGCTAACCCCGTGGATGGTACGTTCCCTCCAAAATACGGACCTTTGTGTTTCTCCACGCACTCTTCTTCGCGAAACTTTTCGAGCAAAAATTTCGCGTGTCGTATCGGACTGGTGGTCAAATACGTCACGCTCGCATCTTTCCTCTCCGCTTGGACTTTATCGTGTAACTTCGTAAACTCATCTTTATCTGAGCGTAAAGTGACGAGTCTTAAATTTCGCTCTATAGGCATGATGAATCCGCGATAGATGTGGTGCGGACTTCTCGTGTAATGCCTCGTCCATAATCGATTCAAAGCGCGATGGGTAGTTTTCCTTCCCACCCAAATGGCGTGACCCATCGTCGGCGCCTGGTTCAATCGAACGACTAAATCGTGACTATCGATGGCATCGCCGTAGTTGAACTTGCGAAGCTCCCCTCCGTTTCCAACCAGTGCGCACGTCGGTTGGACCAATCGCGAGGATGGACCATGCTTCTTCCATATTACAAACGGAGATTTCGGCGGGAAGAGTTCTTCGACGCGTTTTTTATCGGTGTCGTTGAAGCCGTTTCTTTGGTAGTTTTTCTGCGTTACCGCCAACTGTTCTTGATGCAAGGCGTTTATTAGTTTCATCGCACCTTCTTTGAACGACGTTTGTTTTGTCGTTTTCGTATCGTTATTGTCATCTTTTTCTGCGTCTCGTTTACAATCGATAAACTTTGAAAAATCCAAGCGATTTTGAACGCTCTTCCTCGAAAACCAAACCGCTCTTTCCTCGCTCTCGATCCCCGTTTTCTCGATATCTTTCACCTTCCACGTTTTCGTCCACGAGGAATATTTCCAACCTTCCCCATGCGGCGTGTGCGCGCTACTATCACCTTTTCCGTTGGTACTCTTTTCTTCATCCTCGATGTCTACGGCGACGATATCGTCTTCGTCTTCAGAGGAGGCGCCGGGCGTCGTCCCGGAAGAAGCGGAAGAATGCTTTTTTACAACCGCGGGCTGTTGCTCTTTAAACTTTGGAAATATCCCACCACCATCGTTCGGGTCGTACAACTGTCTCCCACCGAGCTTTTGCCATTGCTCAATCTTCACCTCGATCTCTTTCGGTAACGCGCTCGTCATATGACGCTTCGTTTCAACCGAAAAAGAAGAAGAAGAAGAAGAAGAAGAGGAACCAAAACTCCCACCACCCAAGGAATACCAAATCATCAGCGCGAACACGACGAGTATGCTCATGGATAAAAATGAAAACAGAGCGATCAACTCTCTCCTCCCGGCAGATGATTGATGCGAGGCAGTCACTTCCGCGCGCACTCGAAACGATTCGAGTTTCGTTTGAATAAATAATCGGATTTTGCGAGTGAAAAGATTTCTTCTTCTTCGTCCACGAGATGTAGTATTGCCATCCTCCAAATCGTCGCCATCGTCTGAATCGTCGTCTGAATTATACTGATGACGCACCGGACGGCCAGGAGTCATGGCTTGGCGCTTGGATGCCATGTCCCTTTAGTATTATATTTATATTACGTGCACGAATGCATTTTTGCTTTGTGGGAAGTTCGTTTTTTTTTTGTGTGTTGCAAACAACTTACTGCGCGTCACAATATATACGCGCATCTTTAGGCTTTAATGCGTAGTTATAAGATCTGAGTTGAATAATCCGTGTGTGTGTGTTATAATTAAAACGTCAAAGTCGATCTTTTTATTGTTTCGCCTTCCACGCATCTATCCAAGCTTGCGCTTCGTCCGCACCCTCGTCGTTAATGTTGTTGCTATCACTACTACTTTCCGCAGCCGCGGTTGTTTTTTTCGAACCGTTGGATTTCCAGGCATCAATCCACGCTTGAGCTTCTTCGGCGTTCTTGTCGTTTGCGACGACGACCGGAGCCGCAGCGACGACTGGCGTCGGTTTTGGAGCCGCAGCGGCTGGTTTAGCTGCCGGGACTACCTTTGGTTCCTTCACCGCTTTCTTCTCGCTTTTGCCGGCATCTAAGCCAGCTTTCATCGATTTCGCCGAGGCCATGGTTTGCTTCTTGAGTTCAGCTTGAACTTTTGCAGCGTCCGCGGCGGCAGCTTTTTGTCTCTTATCTCTCGTCGCTTTCGCCGAGGCGGCTTTTTCGGCTTCGATGTTGGCGAGAATGTCACTTTCAAGCGCCAGATTGGAAAAATCACCAGACGCTTCGATGCCGACAAAGGTATCCGGGGTCGGATCCTTCGCGGCTGGGTTCATGTTCATCACAGCTTTTTTCGATCTTAACGCGTCTTCGGTCATTTGCGAGTACTCCTTACGATCTTTTGCGTTCAAACGCGAGAGAATAGTTCGGTCGCGGTTTTTCTTCGCGTTCGATCGTTTCGCTTCGTTCGAGATGGCTGCAATTTCTTTATCTACGGCGGCGATGACTGCTTTGATGGCTTCAGATTTAACCTCCGGCACTGGAACGCGGGTTGGCGGAGTCGTTGGTTTTTCTGCGGTTCGAATTTGCGTTCCTGGAATGACTGGCATTTTGAGACCACCGAACGCAGACGGTAACTCCGGCATCTCAAAGTTCCCCGGAAGCTCCGGCATTTCGAAACTACCTGGCAATTGCATCTCGGGGAATTTGAAGTTACCCGGTAAAGACGGAATTTCTGGCATTGCTGGCATTTTGAGTTCTGGCATCGCCGGTTTCTCCGCAACCGCTACCGGAGTAGACTTTGCTTCGATCTCCAGGTTCGCCGCAGATTTCTTTGCGCCGAAACTCGGGAATGCCGATTTTTTGAGCGAAGCGGCCGGTGGGGTTGGCGGTGGCGGTGGCGGTGGCGTGGCTTTCTTAAACCCAGTACCGAATCCACTGAATCCAGATTTCTTGGCAGCTGGAGGCGGCGGCGGCGGCGGTGGAGTCGGCGTACTCGTCGCTTTCTTGAACCCTGTACCAAAGCCTCCAAACGCAGACTTCTTGGCAGCCGGCGGCGGCGGCGGCAGGGGCGGAGTCGGAGTCGCTTTCTTAATTCCAGTGCCGAATCCAAAGCTTGGTTTCTTCGCTGGCGGCGGAGGCGGCGGGGGAGCAGACTCTTTCTTCACGCCGCCAAACACGGTAAACGGTTTCTTCTTCACCGGTTCCGGTTCGGGGGCAGGAGTCGAAGCTTCGGTCTTTTTCGCGCCAAAGCTAAAGAGCGGTTTTTTCGCCGGCGGCGGTGGCGGCGGCGGCGGAGGCGGAGGAGCAGACTCTTTCTTCGCGCCGAAACTGAACATCGGCTTTTTCGCTGGCGGAGTGGGAGGCGGCGGTGGTGGCGTCGGCTCTTTCGCCTTGCCCCCGAACACAGAGAAGTTGGCCTTCTTCACCGGCGTCGGCGTCGGCGGTGGCGGCGCGGTCTTCTTCGTCGTGAACATCGGTTTTCTCTTAATCGGCGCTGGCACTTCCTCTTCTTCCTCTTCTTCTTCTTCCTGTTTCTTACCCGTCGCGTTCAAGCCAATCGCGACGACACCAGCCGCGCCCGCGGAGAGTGCGAATACGGGCAAGAAATCAAACTCATCCTTCTCGTCGTCGTTGTTCTTCGTAGCTTTCGGCGCGTACGACGGTCGCTCCTTCGCCGGCGACGGCGCACCCTTCGCTTTTTTCTCTCTCTTCACTTTCTCGCCTCTCGTTTCAAACTTTTCTTTCTTCGGCGCTCTCGCCCTTGCCATCGCGCGTTCGTACTCTTTGTCCACTTGCTTTTGTTGCTTCGGCATCGCCGGCGGCGCTTGGAGTTGAGCCTCTGGAGCCTCTGGAGCCGCTTTTACATCACTCATCGCTTCCGCAGCAACAGTCTCTCTCGGAGTATCAGAAGTCGTCGCAGCTGGCGCCTTTTCGACGACAACCGCGCTTGGCGCGGCGCCTTCGGCTTGCAAAGACGCCAAGTAGTCGTCGTATCCGTCCGCCACGGCGCCTTCCGCCGAGGAGAACGCGAGGACAGCGGCCGCCGCCGCCGCGACTGCTTTCTTCTGGAATTTTTCATCAGCAGAAGACGACGACGACGACGACGCTTTCGATTCATCGTCGTCGGCGCGAGCAGCAGCCACCACACTCGTTCGCTTCTTGATGTTGTTGTTGTTGTTGTGTACTTTTTTCTTCGCCTGTTTTTATATTTGAGAAAAATGGTTGTGTGTTGACGTAAGACAAAAGATTAGTGATGAAAGAAAGAAATTTTAATCGAAATGCATTCGCGCGCGCCGTCTTCTTCTTCTTTCAAACGCAGACTCTCTCTCTCTCTCTCTCTCTCTCGCGAAGAACAGAACAACAGGGTTCAGAGAAGACCTTCTCAACGACGACGACGACGAACGCTCACTCTCGTCGCGGGATGGTTCCAACAACGCTCTCGTTCTATCCAAAAAGTATCTCCCCCGAACAAAAAAGCGATGATCGTGCAGACGCGAGAGACGACGACGTACACGACGACACCAAAAGCGCAAAGAGAGAATTTGAAACGACAAAAACAGTAACGCACCTTCTTGGTGTTCTCGACCACCACCGTTGGGGGAGTCCTCGCAGAACAAGAACGCATCATCATCATCGTTTTGGATGTGTATAAATTATGCTTCTCTAGTGTGGTGTTAAAAGTGACGACGACTTTTTGCGAGTACACCGAAAAGGAGGGGCAGAAAGCAGCGAAAAAGGAGCGAGAGAACAAACGGACCACAGAACAAAGGAAGGAGAGAATTTTTTAAGAGTTAAGAGAGAGAGTTGACCGTAGGAATTGACCAGACGACGAACGTTTTTTTTCATCCACAAAGGAGAATAAGAGTTTTGTATCTCTCTACTCTCTCCAAGAGAGATTTACTTTGACGTCTCGCTTAAACTCGTGACAACAAAACACCTTTGGAAAGCAGCGCGCGTTTCGGATTTAAGAGCAACAACAACATCAACTTCTTAATAATAATCGCGAGTAGTATTGCTTTACCCCACCGGAAAGTCGTTCGAAAGAGAGAGATTATATTTATTACGTTTGAGAGAGAAAACGACGAACGGCGCTTTGTTGACAAAATCTTCTTCTTTATCGTCTTCTTGACTTCTTCTTCTCAATGACATCATCATCGACGACGACTGGAGGGTGGTTCCAATCGGATTCCGCGCGATCGTCGCTGAACACACCTCCGAACAACCACCCCGGAGAAGAAGAAGAAGAAGATGCGACGATTCGTCCTCCTCTCCGGTCGACCGAAGACGAGGACGAAAACACTTTAAAATCCTCTTCTAGGAAGAATAACGCGCCTTCGAGTTCACATCTATCCGTCAAAGAGAGAGGAACGAAAGGATTTCCCGGACGAGTGTCCTCGAACAGTAACATCGCGGGAATGATAACGCATCAGAGCAGTAGTAGTAATATCATCATCAACAACAACAGACCTTCGTCTCCGAGCGCGAAAATGAGCTCTCCGGCGAACGCCAACGACTTGTTGGTGCGCTTCTTTGAGTCGGAATTTTTCGACGAATGGATCGCGATTTCCTATTTATGGAGAGCGAAGAACGAAAATATAGTCGAGTATTTGTGCAACAAGATGTTGATGTTTGACGACGACAGAGCGGAGAGGTATTTGTCCCAGATTTTGACCTTATTGACGCAGCGTAAAATGCCAAAGTTGGAAAACGTGGTCTGCGCGTATTGTTCGCGGTCGGCGCGGCTGGCAAGTAAGACGATATGGTTGTTACGAGCGGCGATTGGGGACGTAAAGCATCCGAAACCGTTGATAAAGTTGAAAGTTAGATGTTATAAAGCCGCGATTGAAAGTGGAACTTGGCGTTCACCATTCGAGAAGTGGCCCGGGTTGCCGGACGAGAAAACCAAAGAGATGGAGGACGAGGAGGAGATTTTTGATTTTGATACGAGTCGAGAAGGGAGCCGGCACTTGAAAAGAAGCACTCTATCCTCACCGTCGTCTTCGAGAAATAATATGATCACGTCGGGTTCGGAAGACGGTGAGGATGAGGAATACGACGACGACGACGACGACGACGATTCGGCGTATGCGCTCGGTAATAATACTGACGGTGTGGCATTGAGAGGAAGAGGAGCTGTGGGGAATACAACGTCAGACTCATCTTTGCACACGCAAAATATAGCCTCAACACCACCAAATTTAGAAGGAATGCAGCAGCAGCAGCAGCAGCAGCACCACCATAACAACAACAACAATAACAACAATAGCAAGAAAAAAAGTGGTGATGTTCTTCTGAGCGTCCCTAATACGCCGAGTAAATCGGGTTGGTTGTTTGGACACAAGAATGCCGAAGAGAAATTGTTGAAAACGCCTCCGAGTTCACCTCCGCAAAAACAAAAATCGTTAGAAAAAGGGCACGGAAGTAACAGCTCGAGCACAGGATTTCTCAGTCAGCTCTTTGGTAAACTCACCAGCTCTTCGAAGCTACACGACAAAAGCTATTCGTCGTCTCCTTCGAAGGCTAACAATCTCGCTTCTGGAGGCGACTCAAGGACGGATTCGCCGCAGCTTCAAAGTGCCGCTTTGCAAAAAGTCCGCGAACGCGAAAAAAAGCGTCGACAATCGACGTTCGATCAAACGTCCGATCTCGCGGAGAATCTCTGCGGTCTTTCCAGTCAGTTGGCAAAGACGTTTCCGGTGGATTCGAGACAAAACGCGTTACGAAATGGCATCGAAGAGGTGAACAAAAAGTTGGTCAACGTACCGTCTGGAACTGGTGTTATGTACCCACTAGGTGCTATTGGAGAGTATAGAATCGTTCGAATTCCCGCGCAAGAAGCCATGTTACTCAACTCGCGCGAGAAAGCTCCGTATTTGATTTGTTTCGAAGTCATTCGACCAAACGCGGAGTACAACAATACCGGGGGAGAAAATAGTTACAGCGAAGGAATGAGAGCAGACGACCGAGCCGATAGTATGAGTAGTAATAATTCGTTTTCATCTCGTTCAAACGCGAGAAGGAATCCATTCGTGCACGCGAGCAACGCTGATGATAACGGTGCCTCGGAGATGAGCGCACAAGGTCACGAACGCAAGAATTCCGCCTTGCTTTCGCTCGGCGAGTCTGGTGCTTTGGATATTCCAATGGGTGGTGGACGTCGCCACGGTCGCGCGGGATCGTACGATGCCTCGACGCTTCCGGTACCGGACGAGGAATTCCTCGCGAGATCTCTACGAGAGCAGGAATCGTTAGAGTTGGCGGCTTCAAAAATTGCCGAGCAAAGGCTTTCGTTCGATAAGCCGAGACCAGTGTTACGGATGCATAAAGATCAAGCAATGTCGGTTCCACCGAGCGCAGAGACTACGCCGCAAAAGCAACCCCCGCAAGGTCAGCAGCAAGAGAACTCGTGGAACCCAAAATCTCTCGCCGGAGGTTTTTCGTCGTTCATTTCAAATTCGTTATCGCCGATGCTTTTACCTGATATAAAAGAGGTCGGTTCCGCGGTGGCTTCGCCGAACGAAGTCGGTTCGCCTGTGAAAGATGGGTGCGTGCCCATGGGCTTTAACAGTATTCATAGCATAGACAAGATGACGAGTCACCACGATTCGGTTTCCAAGGCTATCGATAGCGCGTTAGCGAAAGTTTGGGACGAAACTACCGCTGTTGTTCGAGTACATCTCGATATCGACGAAAACTCGGGCACCGTCCATGTCGCCCTGGAGATTCCACATTTGAAAAAAGAGGAGGATTTATTGAAGCTGCAGCAACAACAACACAAGAAGTCTTCGTTTTTTAGCACGTCTTGGTCCAAAAAAGAACCGAAAGTCGCGGACATCGTCGATCCGGCGAAAGTTTCGGCGAAACCGAATTCGAGACATGCAAGAACGCCTTCGGATGTTGGTTTAGTACAAATGGCCCGACGCATGCGTCGCGGATCTGACGATGCGAACTGGGCGCCAGAAGCCGAGGCGAGAGATGTTACGAGAAACCCTCGGGGAGGGTCAATCATGGAGCAGCTTGGTCCGTTCTTAGGGACCATAGGAAGCGATGATGACAACGAAATCGACGAATTCGAAGAAAACTTTCAGCCGAATCAGTCTAAGTTGGGATCAGTGCCAACATCGCCAACTTCTTTGCAGTTTCACAAACGTTCCGCCGGTGGTCTCGGCGAGCGATGGATCGATAAAGTCGAGCGCATTCGACGCGCGTCGCCGTACGGGAACCAACCTGGGTGGTGTTTGAAACCAATCATTGTCAAAGCGGGTGATAATTGTCGCCAAGAGCTTCTTGCGATTCAGCTCGTGAGAACCTTTGCGGGTATCTACGCTGACGCTGGCTTACCGTTGTGGATCAAAGATTACGAAGTTTTAACCACCTCGACGACCACGGCGTTTATCGAAGCCGTCACAGACGCGCCGAGTTTACACGCCGTGAAATCGAGAGCGCCTCGAGGCTCTACTTTAAAACAACACTTCGAATCCATCTACAACGGTTACGGGTCTCCAGAATTCAGAGTCGCGCAAAGAAATTTCGTGGAGAGTTTAGCTGGCTATTCCATCTTGACGTATTTGCTCCAAATCAAAGATCGTCACAACGGGAACATTCTCTTGCGAGAAGACGGCCGATTGATTCACATCGATTTCAACTTTATGCTCTCCACCTCCCCAGGCGGCATTAACTTTGAATCCTCTCCCTTTAAACTCACCAAAGAATATCTGGAACTCATGGACTCTGACGCCGACGGCGTCGCCTCAGAAGCTTTCAACTACTACAAAGTCTTGTGCATCCAAGGCTACTTGGCCTGTCGCAAACACGCGGAACGCATCTTACTCCTCGTAGAAATGATGGCGCACTCGGGATGTCCGTGCTTCAAAGCCGGCCCAAAAGTTGTCCAAAACTTACGCAAACGATTCAACCTCGGCAGAACGGAAGAGCAAGTCGCGGAAATCATGTTAGCTATGATTTCCGATTCTATGGACGCGTGGAGTACTCGCCAATACGATTTTTTCCAACGCGTTTCCAACGGCATCTTATAATAATAATACTCGATCGATATTATTATGTGAATCGCCGCGCGTGTTTAGATATATTAGATGATAGCAATATTAAAACGCATTAGTAAAACGTGTTTTCGAATAGCGAGGGCATACTACTACTACTACTAGTAATACTAATACTCGTCATAAATCAAGCGATAAAAACGAGTTTCCTCCTCTTTCTCAGAAGAATCGCCACAAAACAGACACATGGTGAACCCCTACTTGGTGGGTGCCCCGGCTGCTGGCGCCGGCGCGCTCTTAGTCGTCAAATCCATATTCAAAAACAAAGAGAACAACAACAATAACAAGAAAGGAGAGAAAGAGCAGAGAAGAGGCACGGTGACCGACGACGAGGCCTCGTTCGCGTGCGAACGCGTGTGCGCGTCGGATCGACTGTTGAAACGAATGGGGGGGTTAGCAAAGGTAAAAAACACTTAAATTATTATTGTTTTCTTTTGAGTAACGATGGAAAAGATCATCGAACGACGACGACGCAAACGACGACGAATAAAAAGTGGAACGGAATGGAATCGAATCGATCGTCTGTAAGCGATGATGATGATGATGATTGCAAAAGCGCGTCATCATCGCATCGAAAATTTGAAATTTGGGAAATTTTGTTCTTTTTTCCTTCTCTCAAAACACGCAAAAACTGACCTCAATAAAACGAATACAAACAATTTTTTATTAGGAACCGACGTCGAACGCGTGCGTGACGGTGTGCGGAATGTCCGCGACAGATTCGTGCGCCGAGGCGTGCGAAAGGGTGATTTGTGCGAATCCGCACTCCGTGCCGGCGTGGAACGATCAGTGTTCGAATAGGTGTAAATCGGAATGTTTGAGAGGTCGGGCGGCGTAGAAGAACGCGAACGATAAGCGCACTCATCTCGTAGTCGTATCGAATGTGGAAAAAGGTCTCTCGTTGTTGTTGTTTTAATTACATAGGGATCTGTATCATTATTATCGTAGTAGGATTTATCTTGCATCCTCCCATTTTCTTCCTATTGTGCTCTCTATTGTTTGCCGCTACTTTGCTATGCTCTCTCTACAACACTCCGTCTTCTAAATATTGACTTTCCGGCTCTTCTCCTTCCGGATAAAAATCCTCCGGTTTCGCTCGGTAATGTTTCAACATGTTCTCCTCCAACTCGTGAACTTCCGTTCCGACTAAAATCAAAGAGTGCAACGGCCCTCCGGCGTTCACTCGACACATCTCTTTCAGCGTACAGCTGATGAACCGCTCGTCCTCTTGACCGACTCTCGCCGTGGCGACCACGATGGAATCTTCGTCGTACACCCCTTCCTTCCTCACTTCGTTTTCCACGTACAACATCTGTCTCGCCGCGGTGCTTACGCTCATAAACCTCGCCGGTTCGTAAATCTTCTTCCCCGTGCACAACGCCTCCACCGTCGGTTCTTTCACCCGAATATCCAGCAACACGAGCGTGTGCAAACCGCCGTTTACTTTGTTCATCTTGATCGAATCGTAAAACGAATCCGGTTTCCACGTTGGCGTGAAGAAACATAAGGAAACCGTTTTCCCGAAATTATACAGCTGTAATCCAGACCCCGCGCACGCGTTCATGATCGACGCGTTGTAATACGTTTTCACTTTCACCTTCTTCTCGTGCGCTCTCAGCACTAAATCCGAGTGCGTGGTCGCCGCGAAACAGTCGCCGACGACTAAAAACGCCACGTCTTCTTTTTCCGCTTGAGTTAACATCCCGTCCACGCCGTTCGATTCGACGAACGCGCGGTCGCAAATGGTCACTTTCTTCCCGTAAAACTCTTCCAGCTTTGAAGGAGAGGCGGCGAGAACGGAGGTGTAATTTTCCAGGTACACGTGCGCGCATTTGTCCCGAATCGCTTCCAACGCGTTGACGGTGATATCTTTCTCGTTTCCAAGACCTAAACCGATTAAGTGTAAACCCCCCATTCTTAGTGCAATTCTTAGTGCTCTTTTATCTTCGCGACTGGGTTCTTTGAAAACCGCGCTCAGTCTCCTTCTTCTCTCTCTCTTTCTCTCTCGTTGTTCAATTGTTTTGTGGGGGATGTGCAACACAAAACGCACGCGCAATAATATTAATAATGACATCGACGATGACATCAACACCATTTATTACGGCTGCTCATGCGACCACGACTACTGCTCGCAGTAGTATTACTACTGCTGCGATTCTTGATGCGAGGAAGCGGGGGAGGAAAAGGAGGATGAGACGAATGTCATCCTGCACCTCAGGGAACTTGCGTTTTCCCTCGAGTGGCGGCAAAACCATCATCGATAAGAAACGACGACGGGAAACGACGACGACGAGAGCTGCTTCGAGGGAGGAATTCTTACTCGTGAATAATACTGCTACCATCGAGGACGACGAGGACGAGGATGAAACCACTTTTGTACGGACGACGACGAGACCGCTGCCGATGACGACGGGAGAAAAAGTGTTACGAGACAGACTGAAACCGAAGGCGTTTTGGACGAGACGAGCGGCGGTGGCGATGATGATGACGACGACGACGACGGCGTCGAGGACGACGGCAAAAGAAGAGAACAACACGAACACAAACACATCATCATCATCGGCATATATAGAGAAATACTTCGAACAAGGACCGTTCTCCGTTCGACAGTTACCGAAAGTGGAACACGTCTCCGCTTCCGTGTATCCGTTGTGCACGGGCATCGCCTGTCGGTTGTCGGTGAAAGCGTTGGTGCCATTTCCACCTCCGGTGAATCCAGACGAGCTCTTTCCCGTGCAAGGGAGTACTAGTAGTGCCGCGAAAAAAGACTCCTTTATCCCCGCGGAGATAACGAAGAAAGCGCTGTTCCCGCTCGCCGTGTTCACGCCGGGATTTTTAGTCGACGCGGAATCGTACGATTTCCTCGCTCGGAGATTGTGTTCGTTCGGTTACGTCGTTCTGAGATACGACAAGAGCGAGAGTATAAATGAGACGCTAGATGACGTCGTGAGTGCGTCTTTGTTGGAGGACTTGATCACGTGGGCGAGTTACGGGAGCGGGACTCTGTCGAACATTGTAGATTCGGAGGAGGTGTTGTTAATCGGGCACTCGAGAGGCGGGAAGATTTCCGCTTTGGAGAGTTTATTCGACGAGCGCGTAAAATGTTTAGCGTTGGTAGATCCGGTAGATAACACGCAGTACGCACCATTAGGACCTGGCTTTCCCTCAGCGGTCATGGGAATGGAGAGCGACGATAGGGAGAAGAAAAAATTTGGGCCGCCGGCTACGTTAGTTATTGGCGGGTTGAAAGGCGGCGAGTGCGCTCCTTTGGGATCAAACTACGCGAATTTTTTTAAAGCAGCGCAAGTAGCCAAGAAGACGTATCAACAAAAGAGCGAAGAGCCGTGGGGTTTCACCCTCGATTGTGGGCACTTTGATTTCTTGGATGAAAAATCATTCATTCAATCCAGCGTGTGCGACGTAGGTAATTTGGACGATAAAGTGACAAAAGAAATTACCGCGGCGGCGATTGCGTTTCACGCAGACCAAACGTTCAGAAGTAAAAATAGCAGCAACAGTAGCATTAGTAGTAGCGATATTAGCAACGCTAGAAAGGCATTTTTCGAGCAGAGTAAGATGACCTTTGGGGACAATAGCCTTGTGGAGTTAGTTTAATTCTAGTTGACTTTTTTCATCAAAAGCCTAAGTCTACGTCGGTAATCTTGTGGTTCTTCTTAATCGCGTAGTGGCTGTATGCCCCGCCCGGCGTTACTTTCTTCCCGAAAGTTGGAGGCGTTGGAAGAACTGGCAAAGCGAAAGCCATCGCCATCGCGAGTGCCCCTTTCATTCCTTTTTGTTCTTCTTTCTCCCTCGTGGCCATGGCGTTCCCATCTTCATCCTCCCCTCTCAAACCGTCCATCCCAACGCTCTTCAAATATTTGAACTGTTCGTAAAAGTCCTCTAAAATTCTCTTTTCGCCGGGTAACTCGTCTCTCTTTCCTCTCGTTTCTCCTTTTTGCCACCGTCGAGCAATCTTCACCATCCCGTCGTCAGTATCGTATTCAAACCACAAACTTCCAACTTGTTCCAGATTTTTCGTGTCAAAATCCCACCTGACGAACGCCATTCTCACGCCGTTCTCTAACCTATCCACCTGAATAGGCATCGGCAACGGCATCTCGCTCGAAAACGCCAACACGCTGCAAAACTGTTGGATTTCGTCTACGATGATTTCTTGCACGTCGATCGAACACTCTTCGCTCAGTCCTTCGTCCACGGATCCGCACACGACTAACTCGGCGAGTAAATACTCAGACATAGGTCCAACCACGCCTTCTTTTTGCTCTTTTGTTTTCCCGTTGTTATTTCTTCCTCCTTTGCTTCGAGAGAAAGCAGACAGAAGAGAGTTCGTTTGCTCTCGCTTCTCGCTCAAAAGCACGTACGCTTTATTAATCTCAAAAGCAGCTTTACCGTTACTGTTTTTATCTTTCACGACGTCGGGATGAAAAACCTTCATCTTATTTTTATACGCGATTCGGATTTCCTCCGCGGATGCGTTTGAATCCACCTCTAAGACTTCGTACGGGGACCACTCGCCGGTTTCCATCGCGTCCGACTCGTCGAACGAGAATCGATTTGATGAATTTGACGACGCTTTTTGCGTTTTAACGAACGCGTGACGTCTTCCTTTCCCTCCTCCTTTTAATCTCGATGTTTTCGATCTTGAAAGAACAGAAGTGAGTGCGTTGGTACACGAGGAGGAGGGTTTTAGCAACAAGGCAGAGGGTGGCAGCATTGCTCCTTCTTTAATTAAAAGCAGACTTAGAGTATTAATAAGATCAAAGATTGTTTATGACGCGGATTTTGATGGTTACATAAATACACAGCAGTACGCAAAATAATAACATAACATGTATGATTAGATTTGCAAAGCTTTCGCAATCCTCCGTGCTAAAGATAATACCTCGAAGGGTTTCAAACCTTCCACGTCTTTGACGGTCATCGGGCAGCTATCCGTGATCCAAAAGTTGGAAAATCCTTGCCCCCCGGCGCCTTCGCTGGTGAAGCGTTTCCAGCTTTTGTTCGGGAAAACGCCGTGGGTGACGTAGGCGGAGACTTTCGTCGCGCCGAGTTTTTGGAGCAACGCTTGGCACTCGATTAACGTTCCACCGGATTGGACGAGATCGTCCACGATGACGCAGTGACGGCCAGCCGGTTCGCCTTCTTTTAATTTTACGATTCGTTTTTCTTTTTGTCGAACTTTCGTGCAGACGACGGATTCGTACCCGGCGCGATCGAAGAACGAGTGGAAGCGTTTATAGGCGCCTTCGTCTGGGTACGCGATGACGACGTTCTGCGCGTCTTCTAATTTCTGTAATCGCTTTAAGAGCATCGGAATGCCGCTTTCAAAACACGGCAAGATGGCATCTCCGAAATAGAAGCGTTCTTGCAACGCGTGAATGTCAAAGATAACCGCGCTGGTCGGTCCGCCGCGACTGGGTGGCGTGGACGACAGCATGCGCGCTAAAGTCACCGCCGTCGCCACTTCGCCTTCCACCGCGACTCTTTCCGCAGTTCCAGTAGGGAAGAAAGGTAACACCAACGTAAAACTCGCCACAAACATCTTCGGTAAAGAATAAATAATCGATAACTGCTCGAAAATCACCTCCGGGTTGTGAAAACTCGCCAAGAACGCAACGTGTCGATCTCGAATATCGTACGCGTCGTTGATGAACAAATCCGGGAACCCGTCGTTAAAGGACTCCCAATTAATCGTCCCCAACTCCACCGAAAACTCCTCCAACTCCGCGATCTTCTTCGCCAATGGTTCGTGCTCCTTCGAGTAAAACAAAACCGGGAACTTGTTCTTCTTCTTCCACTTCTCCCTCGGTTCGTGCTTGAAAAATGTCCCTATCTCGTTACTGCTATTACTATTCGACGACGACGTAAACGACGACGTGCTCGCCGATCCGTTGCTCTCCTGTCTCGCAGTTGGGGTGACCATCGACAGCGGTTCCGTGTTGAACATTCGACTCCTCGTTCGCTCCTGTTCGGATAAAGCCTCCTCAAAGAAGGCGGATTTCCCGGCGAAGCCTTCCTCTTCCATCGCGGACAAACGATGGCTGTTACCATTCGGATAGGAGGAAGAGGAGGAGGAGGACTCGCTGTTGTTGTTCTGATTGGACGAGGTGAAGTTGAAACGACTCGGTGGTAAACTCGCCGCTCGTGTGCTCGTTTTCCTTTGTGTTGGGGACAAATGGCGGCTTCGCTCTGTGTGTTGATTACGAGGACGACGCGCGTTACTGTTGTTATTTTTGCCGCCGCCGATTTTAAATACTGCAGTCGCTGCCGAGGAGGAGGACGATACCAACAAAGCAAACGTCGTCGTCATTTGTTGTCCTCTTCGATTCTTCTTCCTTGCGTGTTGTTCGTGGCCTTTTTTAGTATTCGGATAAAATTCTGTCGAATCGACTGAGAGGGGGCAGACAACAAGGAATAAAATAAAAGAATAATCAATTCTACGCGAGACATCACTGTTATATCATTTTCTTCTTCTACGACTAAACCTGGTTTTCGGTGTTCCCGACGAGAGGTGCGACGAGCTCGTTGTTGATGTTGTTGTTGTTTTCAATCGCCTCCCGTCTTCGCTTCTCTCGCAAGTATACGAAACATCCGATTAAAGTCAACGCGTACCCGAGCATGGATCGTAAACCGACGACATTTTTGAATATAACCACGGAAAAGACAACCGTGACTATGGTTTTTACGTTACCGAGAACTTGCATGCTCAACGCGCCGACGTGTTGCGTCACTAAAAATTGGCTGATGTTGACTAAAAACGCGCCTGCGCAGTTGGCGCAGAGCGCCCAGGCTAAATCGTTTTCTTCGTAAGCAGATCGTAAGGCGGCTTTGATGGCGCACACGCCTTCGAACTCAACAGAGGCGGGAAGCAACGTGCACACGGACATTAAACTCATCCATCGCAACGAATTCAACGAATCTAACTTTTCCGATTGTTGGACGACTCCGTCTTTACTAACGCCTCCTTCCGATTCCGCGCTGCTCAACAACAACTCTTGCAAACAACTCTTCGTCGCTCTGGCGACCATGCTCGCCAAAACTAACGCCAAACCTTTCGCGTGAAACGTCGGCTCCGCACCCGCGGTGACCATCCCACCCAAAATAACCGGTGTTAGACTCGCCCACACCCGCCAATGCTCTTTCTTCCGTAAAATCACCATCCCCATAAACGCCGTGACCGCCGGCGTGCACGCCGCAATCGCTTGCTCGAACGACACCTCCAAATACTCCAAAGACGCCACCGCGGCGACGATGGACACCGCGAACGTTTGACTCAACGCAAAAATCTTCCAAAACTGCCTGTTCGATTGCAACTGCTGTCGAGCGCTCACTCTAAAAGCGCTATTGCTACTCTTATTACTTCCACTACTACTTCCACTACTTCCACTACTACTATTAAACGCAGCGACGACTAAACTCCGCTCTTTGAAACTCAGCACAATCTCGCAGCACACGTACGCCACGCACATGTGCATGAACGTCAGAAATATCGGCAATCGAAACTTGCTCCCGTCTCGCATTAAGATTTTGTTGAAGGAAATCAAAAGCACCGTCGATGCGAACCATCCGCAGACGATGAGACTAGTTTTCAGAAATTTTCTTTTGTTCGTATTCGTCTTTATTTGTTGTTGATTTTGTTGCGCAGAAGCGGCTTGCAAAGGTATCGCGTTTGTTTCCACCACCGACGAGGGAGAAGAAGAAGAAGAGGTCGTGCTTTTTTGCTGATGAAATCCTCCTCCTCCTCCTCCTTGCATCATGTCCACGAACGACTGGAAACTCATCGCGATGATGATGAAGATTTTATCCCAAAACACCAACACTTTTTTGTGAGCTCTTTGAAGAAAAAAAAAAGAAGCAGAAAAGTCAAAAAAAGCACCAAAGTCTTGTGTCTCGTCTTGTCTTTTCTTCATTCGCAAAAAAGAAAGAACTGAACACATTATTATAACACAGAGATAAGAAGAAGAAGAAGAAGAAGAAGACTTTAAAGAAGAAGAGAGAGGATGGTCTCCTTCGTTGCCCCCTCTTCTTTGTTGGCGCGTTCTTCTCATCGTCGCTCTTCTTCTTCTTTAAAGTCTTCTTCTTTATCTTCGATGCGCCGTCTTCGCGCTGATGAAGAATGGAAGCGAGGAAAAGGAAATGGAAAACGAAGATATGTTGGAGCGTTTTTTTCTGCATCTTCATCGTCTTCTTTAAGCGAGAGCGGTATTCGAAGAACGCACGCAAACTTCGCTTTTAAGAAGAAGACTAAGAAAGAGAGAGAGAAAGGCGGTGATGAGGAGGTTTTTCCTCTTCGGTCGAGAACATTGAGGGCGATTTTTGTGGACAACAGAGAAGGAGAGAACGCTTCGTCGTCTTCGTCTTCTTCTTTGGATGTGGTCACTTCGAGGAATAGGAGAAACATAAAGAGAGCGAATGTAGTGTTGACGCAAAAGCAACCGCGTATGCCTTTGATTGAAATAGCGAAGCGGGTGCAACTGTTGGTGCAGACGTTCGTCCGGTGCGCGGCGAAATACGCGCAGAAAGATTACGAGTCCATAGCGAGCGCGATTTCTAGACTCGGTCCGACGTACGTGAAATTCGCGCAGGCGGCGGCGAGTCGCGGGGATCTCGTCGGACCAGAGTTAGCGGGAGCGCTCGGGCAGTTGCAAGACGACATGGGACGGTTCAGCGATCAGTTAGCGATCGATACTATTCGAGAAGAAAGTCCCGAGTTATACGAGGACATAGAGAACGTAGAGGAAATGCTAGAGAAAGGATCTGTGGCGGCGGCGTCGTTGTGTCAGGTGTATAAATGTCGATTGAAAACGCAAGAAGTGGTCGCGGTGAAAGTGCAGAGACCAAACATCCGAGAACAGGTGGAGGCGGACGCGTACTTGTTGAGATTGGCGGCGTCGTATTTAGAAAAGTTTAATTTGGTGGAGGCGAAAGCCGTGGACGCGGTGGACGAGTTCGTGTCGAGATTGTTCGAGGAGATGGATTTCGAAAACGAGGCAGAAAACGTGAAGAAGTTTAACAGCCTGTACGGCCCAGAAGGAACGGCAAAGATGGACGACGTCGTGAACGGCGCCGCGGGTAACAGCGATAACAGCGGACGGAAAAGTAAGCTAGAAATTAAAGTGCCAAAAGTGTACGAGGAGTACACGTCGAAGAAAGTGTTGGTTTTAGAATGGATAGAAGGGACGCCGTTGACGTCCGGGGAATTGCGCGAAGTCGATCCGAAAGATTTACCGTTGGTCAGGTTAGGCATCGCGTGTACGTTGAGTCAACTCATCGAAACAGGCGTCATGCACGCGGACCCGCATGGAGGAAATTTGATCAAACTTCCCGATAATCGCGGGTTGGCGTATTTAGATTTCGGATTGGTTTCAACGGTTCCGGAACAAGTCCGAGACGGTTTAGTCGCCGCGGTATCGCTGATGGTATTTAAGAAAGATTACAGGAAAGTGGCGAATTTGTTTGGCGAGTTGATGTTAGTGCCACCATCGGTGATGAACGACGCGGTGAAGATGAAGGACCTCGAAGACGCCTTAGAGGACGCTGCGAACAAAACGCTGAAATTCCCGGAATCCGGCTCGGGGAAGATTGTCCCTGAGATACGGTTCGACGAACTTTTATTCGCCTTGCTCGCTTTAGTCCCTCGCTTTGAGTTTCAATTACCGCCGTATTTTATCAACAACGCGCGCGCGTTGGGCGGATTAGAAGGCATGGCGAGAAGCGCGGACGGGACGTTCAACGTGTTGAAAGAGGTGTATCCGGTAGCCATTCGTCGGGTGCTTAAAAATCCAAACCAAAGCGAAGTGTTGAGAAAAACGGCTCGGACGTTAGCGTACGACGATGCAATCGGAGGCTTAGCGTTCGCGTCGTTGCTTCGCGTGTTGAACGATGCCGCAAACTTGACGCAAATTCCGAGGTTTAAAATCGCTTTCGACGCGCTCAACAGTAGCGAAGGCAGACGATTACTCTCGGAAACATTCAAGGCGGAAATTTCGAGAAGAGTGCGCGCAGTTCTCGATGCTCTTTTCAGACGAGGCAGAAGAGAAGGTAATGGTAGTAGTAACAGTAGTAGTGGTGGTGGTAGTAGTAGTAGTAGTAATAGCGATAGCAGCGGAAGTCGCATTGTGATTGCATAAATTACATAAATTTTCCCACTTTGTAGGTACTCAAACTGAAAGATTCGCAGAGCTCATCGAGGTGGTTCTCCACCGGATCCATATCGTGCCCTCTCGCATCTATTTTTGCTCGATGAATAAAGTTTTTATTTCGTGCATCATCATCATAAGAAAGTAGATTGATGCACTCATGGAGATTGACAGTTGGGCACACGTGACGAGGGACCATGAAAATGGTTTCACCTTTTTCAACCGGCGGTGGTGCCCCACCATCTTCGATAAAATTCCTAACGACCTCGAACGTGAGGTGTTCTTCTGAGCACTTGGTTTGTTTCCAAAACGTTTCAGTCATAGTTTTGGTCGCACCATTGAAAGATAATTTGCCTGTACTAGCAGCAACAATTGCTATGGGAGAGCCTGCTTCGGCGGCAATCGACTTTGATCCCGCGTTGCATGTAAACATTCGATCGTTTTTCTTTCCAGGTTTTGATACAACCTTGGCGGCAACATACAGTGCTGGTCGCAAATATATATTGTTATCGCGCATTTGTTGGCATATTTGCGTGTGTGAACGATGATCAAAGAACACTACAGTGCCAGGGGATACAGTTCTCAGAATTTTTCTCCCGTAAAACGTTCCTTCGTGACGATCCATTTTGCCGGTTTTCATGTTCAAATATTTGTCCAGGGCGTGAATAAATGTAGGAGTACCAGAGGTGACAATTTCAATCGGTTGCGCTGTTTTATTTGCCTTCACCATCGTACCAACCTTTGACGACTGTTGCTCTTTATGAAATTTAAGAAAATTTACGATTGCTTCGTCATCGATGTTCCATTTCATTTCTCTTGCTTTCAACTTGTCTTTGTCGTATCCAACGCAATCATCGATGTGACCTTCATAAACAGAAAGTCCTGAAAAGCGACTTCGACTCCAAGCGTGAGACATGAGCTCTTCAAAGAACGTCTTGTCCACCTCAGAAGGATCCAGTAAACTGAATCCAGTTCGGTCGAATCCGTTGCTGAAATCGAGAAAAAATCCAACATTTGGTAACATGGTATCGTCTTGCATCGACGTCCAATCAACTAAGCAGTTATCACGAAAGAGCTTTAACAATGTGGTATCTTCTAATCTAGGTGCCGCTTCAATCAAGACGTTAATTTTCACCATGCGATATTCCATCGCGAGTGTTCTTACGTCTTCACACTGCTCTTTTGAAACGAGCGGATGCGCGTATAAAACATCGTACTTTAATGCGTCCTTCTGCTTCGTTGAAGCTGTTGTCTTCTTCCTTCTTTTCGTCGTCGTTTCCTTCTTTTGTTTCGCTACTTCGTGATGTTCGATGGTAGCAAGTAAATAGTGCAGCTCTTTGATCGTCGAGCATTTAAATTTAAAGACGCCTTTCTCTAGCAAAAGGTTCCAAACGAGCGTCATTTTTGTTGTTTTCACGTGCGGTCGCCAATTTTCAACACATTTGACCAGCCTTAACATTGCTCCGATGTTTCTTTCAACTTGGTCCCAATCTAGACAAAGACAAGGCGTTCTCAAATTGGGATACTCTCTCATTATTTTCTCAATGTCGTCTGCGCGAGAGGTCAACACGCAATAATCGTCCCAGTTAAAAGCCTGTTCTTCCCACAACTCTTTTGGCACTTCTCTCCTGATCGTCGTTGCACTCCGATGATTCTCCTTCCTCGTTCTCTTGTTTGAAACCGCTGAATTCGCCGTGGTGGGTAGGACTGCATTCGGACTCCCTCCTCCTCGTTTTTCATCCACGTTAGGAATGTACTTGGCTATAATACGCGTCCATTCTTCCTTTCCATAACATTTGTCGTCATAGTTCTCAAAGCTGGTAAACTTAGATTCCTGAACTTTGAGTAAAATTGTTTTAATCGATGTATTCGATTCCTTCGGCGGTACATAGCATCTCAATGCAAGTGCGTAGAGACCCCACACTGTATTATCACAGCTAATCGGTACGCCATCAAATTGTTGGTTATTTAAGTGCTTTTCACGTATTTCAAGGTCGCTGCCAAACTCCTCCGGAACGTACGCTGTAGGCAGACCAATGTGGGAAGACTTTCGAAAGTCAAGCACCACCGGAAATCGCCCGTCTGCAAATATCGTCCCCGGCTTGCCAGGCACGACGCAATCCCAAATCCACGGGGTGTTCCCTTTTGGTTTGGCTTCGAAATCCGCCATCTCGCGCTCCCAAGCTTTGACGTGTCGCCAAATCTTCCTCTCTACCATCAAGTCCTGAGCACAGAGGGCAGTCGTCGTCATTTTTCTTCCTTTCGTCTCTCTCTCTCTCTCTCTCGCGCGCAGAAGCGCACTCGTGTTTGGCGTGTCTCGTAGGTTGTTTTTCTTCGTGGTGATGGTGTTGGGTATTGGAAAAATTTCTTTTGACGTCAAAAGAACGCGCGCGACATACACGTGGACGAGGACGAAGAAGATGGTGGTTACGACGAGAAGAAGAAAGAACCAGTAACGATGGAAAAATCGAATAATAATAATAACACAAACGACAACATAAACTTAACCTTTGCGTCGTTGCACGCGCTCTCCGCGTGGTTGTCGGTGAAATCAATCGTCAAAACGACGACGGTGATTTTGGAAAAGACGACGACGCGACTCGTCGTTCCGGGTGGAGACGGTGCCGGGAAAAGCATGTTTTCACTCGCGCACGCCGCGATGTGTCTCCTCAACATGCTGAGGAGTTCAGTGAAAACGTACAGAGAGATCAGAAATACGAACACGGTGAAATCGCGCAGAAAGAAGAAGAAGAACAAGAAGAGGAACGGTTTTGGTGGTTTCAAGAGGAAGGAGAAGCTTCGATTTTTACGAAACACGCAAACGTCCGCGAACGATGCAAAATCGGCGTTAGAGAGAGCGAACGAAGCGTTATTCACGGCAGACGCGGTGTTAGATACGGACGACTTTGATCTCGATTACGACGAGGAGGAGACGAACAGGATGAACTTGAAGTCGTTGGGGGCGTTGGCGTTGAGCGGAGTGTTTGGCCACGTGAACGACGAGTTTAAAGACGGCAGGTATCCAACCGCGAAAGAAAGGCAGTTGATGCGCAGATTTGTAGACGCGGTGACGAGCGCGAGTTTTGGCGCCGCGTTAAGAGTCACCGCCGGGATGGCGTGGAGTTTGGATGACAAAATCGGGAGGAACCGCGCGATTGAAACCGTGTTCGTGGCGAGCAGAGCGATGGAAAAAGAGAAGAGAAAAGAGGCGAGTAAGGGCCTAGGATTGGAAGGGTTGACGACCAGGTTTCGATCTAATGATGTTAACAACAGCAATAACGGTAGTAATAGCAGTAGTAGAAAAGAAGGCTCGAAGTCGAGGAATACTAGTCGCGGCGAGAGCAGCAGTAGCAGCGCGAGTCCGTTCAACCGGTGGCGAAAGAACGGAGGAGGACGAAACGAAACGAAAAAGAAACCGCCAATAGTGAACTCCTCCTTGAGTAAAGCGACGAAACAAAAGATGAAAATAGTCGACAAGAAGGACTTCAAAAGACCAGCTGTAGTGAACCCGAAAGATACTTTCGGCACTCGCAGGTTGCTCTTTCCTTCTTCTTCTTCTTCGACGAAGACTAACAACAATACTACGAAGGCAAAACGCATCAGCAGCCGCGCAGCAAAGACGACGACGACGAAAGAGAACAACAACAACAACAAAAACCAAAACAGGGCAACAGGCGTTAAAAAAATCAATCGCAAAGATGCCAAGAGAAGTCAAGACGACTGCACTTGGTTCGAACGCGCTCGAGAAAGGCTTCCGCGAGTCGCGCCGGTTATTTTGATCCTCGCCGGTTTCGTCCTTTGAAATTCACTCATTAAAAATCTTCAAAATCTGTTGTTTTATAACCACGCAAAAAAAGCGATGATTACTTCTTCTTCTTCTTCTTCTTCTTCTTTCAACAAAGTCGCTTCCTTACTCTCGAGCAACTCCCTTGGCGGTGCTGTTCAAAATCGTGGTCGTCGTCATCGCACGGCGGCGGTTTTGACGACGAAAGCTTCTTCTTCTTCGTCTTCGTCGTCATCGAAAAGTGATGATGATGACGACGACGACGATGATGCAAAAAACCATCATCTCAACCGCCGAAGTGCTTTGAGGAGAGTCTTCGTGGCAGCAGCGACTTTTGCGTCTTCATCATCAGCGTTGGCAAACGAAAACATGACCAACATCGAGGACGACCGACGAACGACTTTATACGCGGAAACGGTGAAAATAAGAAAGTTTGAAGACCCGGACGCGTTTCAGAAAGACGTGCAATATTTGAGCAGCTGCCCGGAAGTGAGCGAAAGTTGCGTCTCGACGACGAACGACGACGAAGGACATTTTCTCAATCCGTGGGGGTTTTCCATGTCGAAAGCGAACGCGATGAGAGAGTTAGTGATGGTAGCGTTAGGGAATAAGGAAGGGGAGGGGTACTTTTCGTACGACGAAGGGAGAGATTCGAGAGTATCGACGGCAGTGCGAGGCGCGTCGGTCGGCATCGAAGCCATGCGAAAGAAAGCGCGGGAAAGCGCGTTGAGAGATTTGGCGTTGGAAGAGAAAGGTGGAGGAGACTTGAATACTAGCAGCATGCCGGAAATGAAAGGTCCTCTCGGGGATTGCATAGAATACGACGTGAACAATGGGAAGATTGTTTTGAGATTGTTCGACGTTCCGGGCGGGGTGAAAGACCCGGACATCGTCGTAAACGAAAGCGACGTTTTTGACGCCGAGTTTTACTTTTTAGACAACGACGCGATTGTGGACGTTCGGATAGCCGCGAGAGATGCGCCCAAAGGAGGCAGTTTCGCCTTGAGTTACGATCAGGGCATCAAGTTTGAGAAGAATAGAGCCAGAAATTTAGCGGATCAAATAAGACAAAAGTTAGGATGGGAAATCGTTCCAGTCATCGCCAGCTTCGACCCGAAATGGGATTCAAAAAGGAGAATGTGGTTTGAGGACATACTCGATCCGCAAGAGAACATAAGCGGCGAGTGGAATAGCTTTAGCGGGACGAGTTGGATCCCAAACCCGGCGGCCATCGTCGATAAACTTTCGAGCAGATAGATGAGTTGTGTAGTTATTGTTGTTGTATGAACGATGGATATAACAATTGTGGTACTAGATGTAAGTCTATTTATTCCGGCTTCGCTTCCACTTGTTCTTCGCCTAACCAGAACTTGTAGTTTTCGAACAACTCGGCGTCGTCTCCACCCTTGTGGTATTCGGATTCGACGAGCATGGCTTCGTAGAACTTTTGGCCAACCGCGGATCGGGCGCCCGCCTTCTTGCCCGCCTTCGCTTTCGCTCTCTCCGCTTCCGCGCGTTGGCGCATTTCCGCGGCAACCTTCGCGTACGGGTTGAGTCTGTCCATAGCCGCCTTGTTCTTGAGCGGGTTTCTCTTGAGCGGCGCGTGCGCTCTCGTCTTGCCAGTCTTCGGAGCGTTGACGACGGATTGGATTTCGTCAGAGTTGATGAGTCTGCTCAAATCCGGTTGCGTCATGATGTGCGCCGGGGGCTTCCATCCCTTCTTGGAGGAACTGGCTTGCGCCTTGGTGCCAAAGACACCGTCCAACTTTTCAAACGCGCTCTTCGTCCAGATGATAAATCTACCCAAGTGACCCCCCGGCGCCAAAGATAACAAACCGAGTCTGTCAACCGAGCACAACTCAACACCCGGAATGTTTCTAAACGCTCTGGTCATACCCGAATCGTTCGCGTATACAACTAACGGACCTTTACGTTGGACGTATCTGCGGTTACGCATCTTACCCTTACCCGCTCTGACGGCTCTGGACGCCTTGACTCTTTCGATGTCGTCAAACGCGCCGCACGCCTTCAAAATCTTAATCGCCTCGCTCGTCTTGGTCGTACCTTCGCAGGAATCGTCCAACACTAACGGCACTTCCGGCACGTTTTCGACTCTGTGACCTCTCGCCATCAACAACGCCGGCACCGCCGACGCCGCCAACGCGGAGCACACGGCGTAGCGCTTCTCCTTCAAGTTCACCTTGCGGTGCCACTTTCTCCACGTCTTGGTTGGCGCGAACATGCGACCACCACGACACATGTTACCGAAGGCCCCTTGACCGGCGCGGTGAGTACCACCACCCGGAACACGCGGGATACGAGACACGGCGCGACCGGTACCCCAGGACTCTGCGGCGGTTTGGTGACCCGCTTCCAAGGAGACGGCGTACGCTTGACGCGAGTTTTTGTTCAATCCGGTGTGCACGGCATTGACGATATCACTGTTGTTTAATAATAATAAAAATAATTGGAAAGGAAAAGGAAAGAATCGGTTAGAATGGTGTTTGTGACGCGCGATTCGATCGTTTAAAAGCTTCGAGCGCGGTCGCGTCTCATGGCTTTAGAGCGCGTTCGTTCGCGAAATTTTCCGCATATAAATCGAAAACCCCACGAAAAAAACAAGCGCATCATGTAACGCAACGACAGACCGCGCTCGAAGACGCGACCATAAAAAAGACGATTTCAGAAGAAACGTACGGTCTGATCGGCGAAGTGAAAACTTCCGGGAGCGCGACAGAGGCGCCGTTCCCGTTTTGAACCGTCACGGTTGGTAAAGCTGCGGGCATTTTTTTTCTTATAAGCGCTAAAGCGTCAAATTTTATGCAGAAAACAGACTTTTGCGAGTGGTTGAAAAAGGAAAAATTTCTCATTCGTCCTTATACGAGTAGTAGTATTACAGAGTATACGTACAAACTTGATGTGCGCTTTTGCGGCGATATATCTACAACAAACATCGAAAATGCATCGAAAATACTATGAATCAATCTATCGGTGTTAACTTCTCCACCTCGAACAAAGCCCTCTCGAGCTCATTTTCCAACGTCGCGTTTTCCTTCGCGTACCGTTGCAACTCGCCTTGGACGGATTTCAGCGCTTGCTTCAACGCGTCGCGTTCGGCTTTCAAGCCTTGGAGGAGCACGTCGTTCGCGCTCGCGGGCCCCGATTGGCCTCCTCCTCCTCCCAGAGATGGCGGTACCGTTGCCGCCGTGGCGTTCGCCATTCTTCGCCCGCGGTTGTTATTCATCGCATTCGTATTCAAAGGATCGACCAAATCCGCCTTCTCCAAGTTAAACGCCACCGCTAAGTCTCGCTTCTCCGATTCCAACCGTTTGATCTTCCATATCGCGTTTTCGTACCTCCGTTTCAAGCCGTTCACCCACACGGTTAAACCAACGAGGAAGAATATATCGAAACCTATTAAGGAGAAAAGGATGGTGGTCGCGTCGAACACGCGCGATTCGTCGTACGCATAACTCATCACGTCCTTTGTTTTCTTTCCAGAGGAGGACATTTGGACGATTTCGTTCTTCTTCGTTCTCGTTTTCTTCGTTGTCGTAAACACAGAGGAATTAAAGGAGGAGGAGGATAAAGACGACGACCCCCCAAAAGACGGTGGTTTCAGCCGCGTGATATCGTTCTCAAAGCTACTCTTAACACAAAGTATTTGTTGTTCTTGCGAATCATCATCTTCACCCGCAACGGGTGCGCTTTGATGATGCGTTGCCGTTACAATTACTTTCGTCGTGTTCTTCTTCTTTCTCCAAAATTGCTTTTCCCCCTCACCCCGCGTTCTCGTCCTCGTTCTCGTCCTCGTGAGACGCCTCCTCGTCGTCGTCGTCGCGGACAGGCCGGAGCGCGCTCTTTCCGAACACCAACGAGAACATGAACAACACACACACATCATCTCTTTTGTTGTTGTCCGCACAAAAAATGAGGACAAAACGCATCGACCTGGATACGCGGAGGCACTTTATCCGTCTCTGCTTACTCTCGGAAGAAGACAAAGACCGCAGGAGGAAAGAGGAGAACGAGGAGACAAAATGTTCTTCTTCGAATAATTACGTTTCCTACGGCACGGCTGGGTTTCGATGCCATCACGCTGCGTTGGATTTAATCGCGTTCCGGTGCGGATTCATCGCGAGTTGCGTCGCCGCGTTTTCCCGAACGAACGCGACGAACAACTCGAACGATGCTCCTCCTTTTACCGCGGCGGGGATTTGCGTCACGGCGTCGCACAACGAGGCTTCCGATAACGGTCTGAAAATTGTCGACGGTCACGGAAACGTATTGGGAGAAGCGTACGAACACGCGTGCGAGATGATTTGCAACGCGAAAACGGAAGCGCAGTTGGAAAACGCTTTAGACTGTTTCGAGGAAAAGTTGCCGTTTTTGGAAACGAGTCGCGAGGATGCGAAAAAGACGGCGGTGGTATATTTCGGCCGGGACACGAGAGAGAGCGGGGAACGACTGGTGGAAAAAGCGAAAGAGGGCGCGAGAGCGCTCGGCGGAAGATCATCCGGCGTCGCGGTGAAGATTTGCGATCGAGGCGTCGTCACGACGCCGATGTTGCACTATTTCGTGTACGCGCACGGGAAAGCGGTGGAGGCGTTTTATGAAAATAATAAGCAGCAGGAAGAGAAGAACGATGAAGATGCGACGGAGAGATCGTTGTGGGAAAAGATTGACGCGGCGACGCAAGAGTTGGCGTATTTCAAGCGCCTGGCGGTTGGGTATTTGAGCTTGATCGAGGAAGACGAAGAGAAGAAGAAGAAGGGCAAAAATGTCGTCGAGGGTTTACGAGCGAACGCGACGACCTTGCCTCCGTTACACATAGATTGCGCCAATGGCGTTGGTTTCGTCGCGTTTGAAAAGTTGATGGCTTTGTTTGACGTGATTCGTGAGAATAGTAGTAGTAGTGAAAATAGTCGTCGTAGCGCGACGCCGACGCCGCCGACGACGAAAGAGATTGCGCTGGTTTTGAAAAATGGTCCGAACGATGGTCCAGTTAATCTCAATTGCGGGTCTGATTTCGTTCAAAAGAACCAACGAGCGCCGGAAACACCATCGACTCGTCTCTCGTTCGTAAATCAAAGGTGCGCCTCCGTCGATGGCGATTGCGATCGATTGGTGTATTTTTCAATCGAAGAAGGAGAAGAAGAAGGAAAAGAAGGAGAAAATTCATCAAAGAAACAAAATTTTATGTTGTGCGATGGCGATAAACTGTCGATTTTGATCGCCTTCTTTCTCATCGAACAACTCTTCTTAGCAGGATTGGCGCACAAGATATCGCTCGGAATTGCACACACGGCGTATAGCAACGGGGCGTTTACGAAGTTTTGCGAGAAGAATGGCGTGGAAACCGTGTGCGCGAAGACGGGCGTAAAGAACGTCCACAAAGCCGCCGAAGAACACTTTGACATTGGCGTGTACTTTGAGTCCAACGGCCACGGGACAGCTTTGTTTTCCGACGAGGCTGTTAAAGTGATTGAAAAGGAGTTGGTGGATGAGTTAACGCGCATGTCTGTAGAACAACACTTGAGAAAAGAAGAAGAAAAACACATACAAAGTGTCATTTTGACGACGAAATTGAAGGCTTTGTTGACGTTAAAAGCAACCATTCAAACGATAAATCCAGCCATCGGCGATGCCATAAGTTCGGTATTGTTAATTGAAGGGATTTTGCGGAAGAAAGGGAACATGCCGTTCCAGGAGTGGCACGCGATGTACCGCGATTTGCCCACGAAACAAACCAAAGTGAAGGTGCGAGATCGAACGGTGATTGAGTGTTTCGACAGCGAGAGGAAGTGCTTGAAACCGGAAGGGTTACAACAAAGGATCGATGAGATACTTTTGTTGGATTCGTGTGTCAAAAACAACAACAGAAGAGCTTTCGTTCGTCCTTCCGGGACGGAAGATATCGTGAGAGTGTACGTCGAAGCCTCGGACGCGGAGACGTGCGAAAAGATTTCGACGAAAGTTGAAGAGGCGGTGATTGAGTTTTGTAATTAATATAGTATAGCCTTCTCCAAAAGGTAATGGTGTTGTGATAGTTTGACTTCAGTTTAGCTGGTAGTTGTAGTAGTAGTTGTAGTAGTAGTTGTATTAGTAGAAGTAGAAAAGAAGTGGAAAATTTTTGAAAAACAACAACTTTTAAAGAACAAGAAAAAATCGAGATCCTCTGGTGTGTGCATCTGTGCGTACGCGTACCATCCAACGTCCCTAAGTCACAGAGTAGGACGTATACATCACATCGACCGCGTTTATTTCGAGATTCACGTGCCAAGGATGGGACTTGAAAGCACACTTCTTTTCATCAGACACCCTAAAACAAATATGATTATTAGTGTTAATTTCCAACCCTATTCGAAAATCGACTGTTTTGTGCTCATCGATACGATGAGAGGGGGGGAGAAACACCCCTTGCCCACATAGCTCAGTCGGTAGAGCGTTCGCCTCTTAAGCGAATGGCCGCGGGTTCGATCCCCGTTGTGGGTATTCGTCGATGCCTTTTTTTTAGCCGAGCGGCGATATCAGTCGCAGGCAAACTATAATAATACCATCATTCTCTATTATCCCTTTTTATTTCTTCTCTCTGTGTGTTAAATTCCTGTTTTTTTTCAACTTTTTCAAAGGGGAAAGGTCCTCCTCATAAAAATATTTGCGAAAATATCATCATTTCACTCGTTCTTGTTATCGGTATACCTTCATAACAGATCAAACACCTTAATAATAAAAAATAATGCGACCTATTGTGGACAAGCGCGTGGACGACTCGCCGGAGTACAACGTCGCGCGAGATCGGTTTTTAGGGACGACGACTACTTCTGCGACGAATGCATCACCAACGCTTCGAAGGGATGGAATGTTGGGGGGGGCGGTTAAAAAACCGTTCGGGTTTGTGCAGTATTACGGAGGAGATAAAGAGATGGTATTCACGCCAAACTCTCCGAATAAGAGCAGATTATCATCAACGATTCAGACGACAACGACTAAAAGTCATTTACATCATCACCATTATCCGTTGAAGTGTTTGGACGCGAACGCGATTTTGATGGCCTCGCCTTCGTTGAATAAGACGAACGCAACGAGTGGTGGTGATAATACGACGAGAAGAAATAATTCGATGGTGTTCGGGCGATACGACGAGAAAAGCGACACGATGACGACCACGAACAAACGCGGTAATAATACTAACAAGAGAGACGACGACGACGACAGAGAAGAAGAAGAAAAGAACACGTTCACGCCAGAAATATCATCGACGACGACGTATGCGAATACTCAAAATCAAAGTAAGATTCCGACGTCGCCGGTGCTTTCGTTACTTCGAACGATGTTTAGCTCGTGGAACTATCCGAACAACGGAACGACGGTTATTGCTGCGGAGGATATTTTGTCGCCGGCGGCAGATACTGCCAAGTTTGAGTGCGGGAGGACGCCGAAAAGTTCTCCGGTGGATTTCAACGCGAGTTGTGATGATAACACGCACGAAACGGCGTTCGCAAACGCTCTGTTCATCTCCGAGGCGTCGAAACGGTTGCAAAAGATATGCAACGATCAACGCACTCGAGCACTGCTGGACGCCTCGGCGAATGGAATTTCGCCCGGATCGAGTAGAATTCTAATCGATGAACAAATCTGCGGTGATGGTGGTGGTGGTAGTAATAGTAGCGACGACGACGACGATGAAGACAACGGCAAAGAAGAAGAAGAAGAAGAAGTAGAGAGCGTTCATCCTTCTCCAAAGAAGGAAGAAGTGATAATAGCAGTAGAACAAGAACGAGAGTATTCGGAACCTACGCCAATTACGCCGATGTCGTCGACGTCGATGCCCACGAGAGCCTTGTTTTCCTCCCCAGGAAAAGCCTCGTTAACTGACGACGACGACGAGGAGGAGGTAAAAAAGTTGGAAATGACCACGGACGACGACGTCGACGACGACTACGACGACGAAAAATATATGCTTTTCTATGCAAAACTCAAAACTTCGATTAAAATCTCCGCGGAGAGATACATCCGAGCGGCGAAAAGATGTTCCGGCGACAAAGTCGCTCGCGAAAATTTCTGCTACAAACTCTGGCACCACGAGGCATTTTCCGAGCTGTTCTTATCGGCGACGTTTACTGCTTTGTGTGAACTCTCTTTGCGCTTGAGAAGCGCTATTGTTTGGAACGCTACGAACAACGGCATCGAAGCTGTTGGCATCGAGAGCGCGTATTTCCTGAACTACTACGTCGACCAAATCGGTAAATGTCTCGGTACCGCCATGACCACGGCGGCGTCTTCAACGTCGTCGTCGCACTCCACCTTCGTCACCACCAACGCGACGATAGTAAGAAACTACGACGACAAGTTCATCTACTCCTGCGTCGCCTACGCCATCGCCTACGTCTTCGTCCACAGCCTCTTCTTCCTCTTTCGGGTTCAAAGTCCTCCTCGAAGCGACGACAAAAGTACTTTTCTTCATTCTTCTTTGGAGCAAAAAATCTCCCTCTTCCAACAGAAACTGATTCAAAACTTCACCCCGGTGAAAAGATTCATGGAGAAAAAGAAAGCCAGGTGGGACTTAGTGCGCAATAACGTGGATGAAGAAGACATAAAAGACGCGTAAAAAGAACATCTGAGATGATGTGAGATGACACAGACAAAAAATGTTACTTTGATGAGTATTTTTGAATTTTTGAAAAGGCAAGTCTCCTTATTATTTAATACACACGTGACGCACGTAACACACGTAACGCACGTTCACGATTATTCAAACGAGGCGAGAAGACAGATCTCTTTCTCTTTCTCTCTTTCGAATACTCACCCCGCTTTGTTCGTTCGTTTTATTAAACGAGTTTTAGTGAAAAAGGATTCATCCTAGAAAACTCCACTCATCTCATCTCTTAAATGACGCAAGCGGTCACGTCGCAAGTGGTGATTCTGGACTACGGGTCGCAATACACGCAGCTCATCACGCGGAGAGTGAGAGAGGTGGAAGTGTATTCCATTTTACTCCCCGGGGATGCGACTTTTAAACGCGTGTTCGAGGAGAACAAACCAACCGCGATTATTTTAAGCGGCGGGCCAAACTCGGTGCACGTGAAAGGCGCACCCTCTGTGCCGGATGGCTTTTGGGAGGAGTGCGAGAAGAGGCAGATTCCAGTTTTAGGGATTTGTTACGGGATGCAACTGATCGTGCACTGCTTGGGAGGGAAAGTGGAAGGGTTAGGGAAAGGTGAGTTTGGGCGGATGCCGGTGGTGGATATTCCGACGCACACGAAACTGTTCGGCGAAGATATTGAGCCGCAAAACGTCTGGATGTCGCACGGGGACGAGGCGACGGTGTTGCCGGACGGATTTAAATGCATCGGTAAGAGCGAGCAAGGATGCGTGGTTGCAATTGAACACGAGACGAAGAATTTGTTCGGTTTGCAGTATCACCCAGAGGTGACGCACTCCGAGAAAGGGATGCGAACGTTGAAACATTTCTTGTTTAACATTGCAAAGTGCGAACGAAGTTGGTCCATGGCAAACGTTTTGGAAGAGCAGATTCAAATCGTGAAAGAAAAAGTTGGCGAGACTAATCACGTGATTTGCGCGTTGAGTGGTGGGGTGGACTCGTGCGTCGCGGCGACGTTGGTGCACAGAGCGATTGGCGATCGATTGCATTGCTGCTTCGTCGATAACGGGTTGTTGAGGTATAAAGAAGCCGAACGGGTGATGGTGATGTTCAAAAACGAGCTGCACTTGCCGGTGGATTGCGTGGATATCACGGAGAAAATGTTGAGCGAGTTGAAAGGAGTGTCCGATCCGGAAAGGAAGAGAAAAATTATCGGGAAAGAGTTCATAGAGTGCTTCAAGGAATACAAGAAAACGGTGGAGAAGAAAACCGGCGTCGTGCCGAAATTTTTGGTCCAAGGGACGTTATACCCGGACGTGATCGAATCCTGTCCGCCACCCGGGTCGGATCAAAAACATTCGCACACGATTAAATCGCACCACAACGTCGGAGGTTTACCGAAAGAACTCGGTTTCGAGTTGATTGAACCGTTGAGAGTGTTGTTTAAAGATGAAGTGAGACGTTTAGGAAAAATCATGGACGTGCCGAGAAATTTCGTGGCGAGACACCCGTTCCCGGGCCCTGGGTTGGCGGTGAGAATCTTAGGCGACGTTACAGAGAACAACGCGTTGGAAACGTTGAGATTAGTGGACGAGATTTACATCAACGCCATCAAAGAGTTTGGTTTATACGACGAGATTTGGCAAGCCTTCGCGGTGCACTTGCCGATTAAATCCGTCGGCGTCCAAGGCGATCAAAGATCGCACAGTCACGTTGTCGGTCTGAGAGCGATCACGAGTAACGACGGTATGACTGCAGATTGGTACCCGTTCGAACCGAAGTTTTTGCAAGAAGTTTCGAATCGAATCACAAACCAAGTCAGAGCAGTGAATCGGGTGGTGTACGACATCACGAGCAAACCGCCGAGTACCATCGAGTGGGAGTAATTTAACAACAACAACAACAATGAAGTCGTCGTCGGGTAACAAAAATAATATACGTATTTAAGAAAAATGAGTGTATATGTGCTTACATTTCACGTCTGTTTGTGTTTTATAAATGTATGTTCTTTCTTATCGTGTCTCTCTCTCTCTGTCTGTTTTTCAATCCTTCTCCTTTTTCCTCTTATGCCAGGAGAAAAACTCCACCTTTCTGGACTCCTCCTCTTCGTCTCCTTCGTCTTGGCAAACATCCTCCTCTCCTTTTTGCCCTCCCCTCTCGTCTTTCTCCGGCGTTTGCCCTCACTGAGCTTTGATCGGAATAGTTTTCATCCCTTCTTCTTCCACCTTCGGTTCCCCGATCGCTTCTGGTTTCTTCTTCACGTCAATAGTCAAAATCCCGTCCTTCATCGACGCTTCGACCTTCTCGGGATCGGCGCCTTCCGGGAGAGTAAAGATGCGTTCGACTCTACCCGAGGACCTTTCGATCGCGTGCCACTTCATGCGCCCATCTCTAGACTGGTCTTCTTCCTCATGTTTCGTCGACTTGTGCGCCGAAACGTGCAAGTTGTTGTCTTTATCCATCTTGATGTCCACGTTCTTCACGTTACAACCCGGGAGTTCGCCCGATAACGTGTATCGATCCTTCTTCTCGACGATATCGCAGACGAAATCGAATTGATTCATGTCGCTAATATGTTCGCGTGGGATCATCGAGTCCAAAAATGAACTCGTCATTAGGGCGTCGTCGTCACCGAATAAGCGATCGAACGGGTCCGGCGTAAATCTTCTTCGGCCGAATAATCCTATAATAAGCGTTGTTGTATGAGTAGATACAAAGAAGAGGGAGAAATAAGAGGTCTCTATTTACACTCTCGGAGGGAGGAAAAACAACGAATAATCTTCATCATCGACAAAAGCGATCACGGATGATGATCGCATCGACGAAACGCGATATGCGTGCGACAAAAAACGCTCTCCTCGTCGATCTTTTTCTCCGTCGTTCGGAAAGTGTTGCGCTTTATTCTTTCGATCGCGCGCGCGCTCAAAGAGACCCACAACAGCTTGGGAAAAAATACTCGGAAGAAGAAAGAGAGATACGAAAATAAAAAAGCGCTTAAGGGGTTATCATCAATACACGCACCGCTCAAAGGACCAGCCGCTCCGGCGCGTTGTTCGCCCACGAACGGGTTCCAGAATCCGCGAGGAATGAGTGACATTTTTGTTCTTGTTCTTGTTGTTCTGATTGATGCGTGTGAAAAAAGCGCGCTTTTTATTTGTGACGTTTTGTATCTCTTTTTTGTTTGTTTGTTTTGTCTGTCTTTTTCTTTTCAAAATTGAAGTATGTCTCTCTGTCTTGTCTCTCTTGTCTCTCTGTCCGTCTGTTTCGACGATCCAATCACAACCTCGAACGCGATAACAGTCACGCGCCTTTAATCGGAATCTTCTTCATCTCCTTCTCTTTCAACTCTTTCGGTTCACCGACAAACTCGGGTTTCTTCATGATGTCGATGGAAAGCACGCCGTCTTTCATCGAACAATCGATTTTGTCCGCGTCCGCCGCTTCCGGAAGCGCGAAGATGCGCTCGACTTTACCCGAGGACCTTTCGATCGCGTGCCACTTCACCGAGCCGTCCGGTGACTGTTCGTCCTCCTCGTGTTTGATAGACTTCATCGCGCTGATGTGTAAGTTGTTGTCTTTATCGACTTTCACGTCCACGTTGGCGACGTTGCACCCGGGAAGCTCACCGGATAAGTGAAACTTGTCCTTCTTCTCGACGATGTCGACTAAGAAATCGAATTGGTTCATGTTCGAAACCGTGTCTTTCGGGATCATGGAGTCCAGAAAGGACGAGGTGATGGCCTCGGTGTCGCGAAAGAACGGGTCGTTCAGAAACGTGTCCATCATGCCTCCTCTTCGGCGTCGCGGGCCGAGTGCTCCTATTCAAGGAAAATAAAGGAGAAAATTTTAGATTCGTATCTCTCGCGTCAGTTTTTGTATCTAAAATCAAAAGAGCGCATTTTGCGCGATATACGCGCGAGAAAGAAGAAGAAGACAAAGAGAAGACAAAAGAACAACACGAAACGCGCATATCTTTTACCTCCGTACGGATCGCTCAACATGCGACTCAGCAAGCCTCTCATGGGCGACGACGTCATCGACACGCGCTGTTCCGGTTGTTGTTGTTGTTGTCTCTCCATCTGTCCGCCTCCTTCTTGTTCGCTCTCCGCGCGCGCGACTTGCGCGGAAAAAGCTTTCTTCGAAGAAGGTCTTCCAAATCCTCCTCCTCCTCTCAAAATCGAATTGAAAGCGCTTTTGCCGCCGCACGTACGAGAAGACGACGATCGAAACAACAACAAACCTCCTCCTCTTCCACCTTGTTCTGCCATCTCGGACAGCGAGAACGGCGTGAGTAAAGATCGAGTTAACGCCATGATTGTAGTAGTGTGTGTGTGTGTATTAGGTGTTTGTTAGTATTTTAGAGTAGATACAAAAATATGAAGAAGAAGCAAAAAAAAAAACGAACGAGCGTTTTCTCGTTTAATAATTTTAACAACACACGTATTAGCAGGGGATTCAACGAAACGCATCGCCAAACAGATCGATAATAAGGAAGTGAAAAGCTGCGAGCGATCATCGCTGTACTAATTGCGTTGAAATTATATTTTCGCATAACTGTGCATCAAAAGAAGCGTCATTTAGAGGCGATTTTCCTCAGTTTTAGGGGATTGTGCTGCGCGTGTGTCTCGAAAATCATCCTTCACAACAACGACACCAATTAATAAAAAAAAGAATCAAATATGCAAACATCGACGACGGTCGTGACGTCCCTGAAACGAGTCTCGGCGGACGCGGACGCGTTGATGGTCGCGTTGGAGAGTCGGATACAATCGAGCGCGCACGCGTTGGCGGTGAGAGAGGAGAGCAGTACTGCTTTTACTGCGACTGCGACTACGAGTCACGAATTTGACCTCCGCCTTCCCCAAAGCAAAACGAATGTAAAGAGGGACGCGAAGAAAGCGGACAAACACTTTAGGAAAGGTTTGGAGTTGCTGAGAAGAAGACAAAGCAGAAGAGAGGAGGAGGACTCTTTATCATCGCTGGAACAACGTCGAAAAGAACAAAAACGCGCGGCGAAAGAAGCTTTAGGGGAATTCGAAAAAGCGATCGAGTGTTGCCCTTTGGAGGCGATTCGGGCAAGGGAGACGTTGGAAAACGCGAGAGAACGCGCGATGGAGATGGTGTATAGCAGTAGGGGGAATAACGCAGATGATGATGATGATGAAGAAGAAGAAGAAGAGAAAGAAGTGGATGTGGACGAGAGGAATGATACTAGCAGTAATAAGAGAAAAGATGAGGAAAAGAGGAACGATGATGATGACGATGATGGCGCGGACGAGGCGCCGTCGACGACGCGGTCGGGTAAGAGTGACCGAGCGAGAGCGGCGAAGAGAGAAATTAGCAACACGGGAACAACAACAACAATAGCAACAGCAACATCAACAATAAGGCGCAGAGAAGAAATCGAAGAGTTGTACGATGCTTCGAGATGGTTGTTGAGAAGTACGCCGAGAGATGGAAGAGAAGCGGTTCGATTGCTAAAAATGGCCGAACGAATGCTTCGGGACGAGGAAGAGGACGGCGGGGAGTTTTTAGACGACAGAGATAGAAAAGAGATCCAAATAGCGAAAGAGAAGATCGAGAGGGCGATTAAACACGTCAAGCGATGAATCAACTTTATTACTACATCTACTACTAATCTAGCGCGCGCGCACGCGTTTATATTTTTACAAACCTATCAAATACGACACACGCCACACACGTTAAGCAGACATTCGCCGTTTCCTGTTTCCGATTGAGAAAATTCAACGCCAACGCCGCAACGAAAGCAATCGGGTGTACTCTGTGCACGACGACCGGAAACGCCGAAAGCGAGGAAACCACCATCAAAAATTGATTCATCAACAACGCGTTCGACTGCGTGCCGTACTTCTTCTTCACCAAAGTCTGCAAAAAGAACTCCATCACGTAACTCGCGTTCAAGCACAACCAATACAGTTGAAAGCGCTCGCCGTGCGTCGTCAAAATCGTCGTCGTCTTACTACTACTACTACGACTACTCCCAAAAATCGCGCTGGAAACGTTCAACCCGTGCAACAAGCACGTCTTGTAAAACACGTACTGCCATTTCTTCGCTCGATACAAAAAGTTCTCCACGGATTCAAACCACCTTCCGTTTTCGCCGCCTTCGTAGTTTCGAGAAAACGAATTCACCGGAAACCGATCGCGATACCGCCAAATGCTCCAGGTGCTCAATACGAGCGCCAGCGTTCGCGCGTTCTTCCCGTCGCACGTTTCGCAAAAGTGCAAATACAAAACCTGCGTCAAATTTACCATTTGGTAAAAGAAGTGCTCTTCCATTTCCTCCGTCGCGACTGTTTTCGTCTCGTGTAACACGCCGCTCGATTTTGTTCGTCTCTCTCGCACTCGGGAGTGCAACTTGCCGAAATCCTTCACCGCCGTGCGCGTGACCAGAATCCCGCTCAAACCTAACACGAGGTCAAATGCAACAACCGCAAGACGACTCATCGACGACGACGTAAACGACGACGACGTATTATAGGAGGACAAAAGCATAAGATGCACACCTCCGAAAACGAGAACGAGTAAGTGCATCGCCCCGCAAATTCGATGGTTCATTGCAAATCTTCTTCTTCTTTCATTTGGTTTCCAATGGAACATTTCCCCTGAATGTGGCACCACAAACCGTGCTATTAAGAGGAGAAAGAACGCGAGATACGAGGAGACGGTCCACCACCAGAGATTAAAATCATCATCGTAATCTATTTTGTTGTTTTTGATCATCGTCTGAACCCGTACTATTAATACTACAGAGTTATAAAAGTATTCGTATCTCTGAGACACATTTTGGATAAAATGCCGCAGAACTAATGACGTCTTTGATGACGATGTTTAGGAGCAAAGAACGAGCGCTCCGAGCTGCTGTTGCAGCTTCTTCACCTTTATTGAGTGGAGGTCAAAGCAGCGCAAGCAGTTTCGGCCGCGTTCTTCATCGCTGCATCGGTAGTATTCCGCAGACGACGAGAACAACATCATCATCATCATCATCATCGACTTCTCCGGGGGTGACACCACCAACGCGTAGTTGTTTCCATTCGTATTCATCATCGCCTGCTGAGAAGAAGATTTCCACGCCTTCTCTTCCCCGTCGCGTACCACTTAATCATCATCATCACCAACACCAACAATTTCGCCACTACGCGTGACGCAACTCCTTATCCGCCCCGGATCCTTTACACGTGGACATTCTCTACCATCCAGAGACGAAGTATTTAGACACGTACATCGAGATGGCGGACGCGATCGAGATGGCGTTTCCATCGGTCATGGTCAGAGGGAACGAGAAAGAAGAAGAAGAAAAAAACCAAGAGGAGGAATATTTTCGAGTGGAGTTTCGAGATCGAACAGTATTCGAGACGAGAGGAGGAGGAGGATCTACACTCCCGATTAAAATGGAAGAGATCGTGGAGATGTTGGAAGAACGCGTCGCGGAAGCGGAGAAGGAGATGTTTGGTGGTGGGGATGATGGAAGCGGCGGAGGGTGCGGGTAACTCCGAGACAAACGTTGTTGTCCGGGAGTCGCTCTCGTCTTTCGCTCTCTTTCTCTCTCTCCCTCTCGCGAAATCGGCGCCGGGCAAAGCGAAGCGGCTTTTCCCGGGAAAACGAGAAAGAGAAGAAGAAGAGGAGTTAGTTGTACACGTACGCGACGAAAAGCGCGCGCTAAAAAAGTGACGCTCTGCCGGCGTAAACATTCAGAGTAGAAGTTGTTTCGAATACAACAAAACTACTCGTCGTCGCAGAGTCGATAAAAAGAGCGCGTTCTGCGGGTGCAAAGAGAGAGAGAAACCATCGCGTTTAGTAAAAAACGCATTTGGCGAGAAGCTCCTTTCTCGCATATGGCGAAAGGGAGAAGAAGGAGAACGAGAGCGTAAAGAAAGAAAGAAAGAAAGAAAGAAAGAGAAAGAGACGCAATAACAATACTATCTCGGCATATTTCTGTTTTGTAGGTTGTTTTCGTTGTAAAACCATCACATTTAATCTTTGTACTATATCTCTCTCTGCGGTTCGTACGCGCTCGGACGAAGTATTTTCAGGTCACTTCACCTCCAATTCTTCGCACTTTTAACGCACAAAAAAAGAGAATCGAATACAAATCATCATGGCGACGATACGTAAGCTCCAGGCTGAAATCGACAAGACCTTTCGTAAGGTGGACGAGCAGCAGGAGGTGTTTCAGCAAATTTTCGATCGGTTGAAGGAGTGCGATTCGAGTTTGAAGGAGAAATACGAGGTACTATTATTCACCGATTGCATTTTCCATTTTGTTCCGCCGCGCAATTTGTTGTACAACTGTAAAATTGTATCTTTAATTGCTTTTCTTTTTACACGTTTCAAAGAAGAGAAAAGAGAAAAGAAAGACTCTTTTCAAGAACGAGAACGCTTCTTTCCACGGAGAGCGTTTTGTCCTTCTCTCTTTTTGCGCGCTCGATGAGAGAGAGGAAAGGAAAGGATATATTGATATGTGATTGGTTTTCCCCCAATTGTTGAAAATTGAATTCTCTTCTTTCCTGAAAGAGGAGCAAAAACCTCGATTTTCCTCTTATTTCTCGATGTTCGGATGACGCTGACACAATTCTATTCTTATTCTTATTATTAGGCGGACTTGAAGAAAGAGCTGAAAAAACTGCAAAAATTCCGGGACCAGATCAAAAACTGGTCCGCGGATACCGCGATTAAAGACAAGACGTCTTTGAACGAATACAAGCGGAAAATTGAAATCGACATGGAGAGGTTTAAAATGGTCGAAAGGCAATCGAAGACGAAAGCGTTTAGTAAACACGGATTGGAGAAGATGGAAAACGAAACTCCGGAACAAAAGAGGAGAAGAGAGACGAAGGAGTGGTTGTCCACGGTGGTGGAGGAGTTGTCGAATCAGTCGGACGCGTTCGAGGCGGAGATTGAGGTGTTGCAGTTGGAAGCCGCGAAACCGAGTAAAAGGAAAGGGAAGAATACGAACAACGGGAACGAAGAGAAAGTGAACAGATTGGAAGAGTCGGTGCAAAGACACAAGGCGCACACGCTGAATTTGGAAATCATGATGCGATTGGTGGAGAACGAGACGTTGCCGGCGGAAGAGGCGGACGACGTGCGGGATTTGATAGAAGATTATTTGGAGAGGAATCAAGAAGATTTCGACGAGTTTGACGTCGTGGACGACATGTACGAGAGTTTAAATTTGGAAGAGTTGGCGACGAAAGAAAGCGTGAAAGTGGTGACAAACGTGAAGCAGTTACACGAGGAGTCCGGACAAGACGCCTCGTCCGGATCGCCGCAGCAGTTGCAAACAGCCTTGAGCGGAGGATCGTCGAAGATTGAACCGCCAAAGCCGAGAGTGGTACCGCCGGCGCCGGTGTTGAGTCCGAAAGCCGCGGCCGCGGCAGCTGCGCAACAGGAACAACAAAGCGTCAATCAGTGGGGATCTCGGTTTCCCGCGCCGAAAGGTTTGGACGCCGACGGCGTGGGGTCTGGGAACGGCGGGAATAACGCCGCAGTCGGGAGCGGTTCCGCCGCCGCCGCCGGGAAACCCATACCGAGACCGAATAACAATTCCAACGCGCCACCGGGACCGGGAGGTATCAAAGACGGCAACGCCGCGCAACAAGCGTTTCCACCTGGACCGAGACCGTTATCATCCGACGCAAATCAACAACAATCCGTCGCGGAAGCCGCCAACGCGGCGTTTACTGCGAACGAGGTCTTCGACAACCCGAGTCAAGGCGCGCGATCGTTGAATGAAATGTCCACGTCCATGCGACGAGGATTATCTGGAAGCGGCATGCAATCCGGATCCGGTAGCGCCCAATCCATAAACAACGCGAGCAATAACAGCATCAACTCCACCTTGGCGCTACAACAACAACAGCAGCAGCAACAACAGCAGCAGCAACAACAACAACAACAACAACAGCAACAACAACAACAACGGCAGCAGCAGCAACAACAACAGCAGCAACAACAAAGAGGAGGAGGAGGGGCGAGCGCCGCCTCCACGGCTACCGTCGCGCACGGCGACCCGTCCTCGCGTCTCCGTCTCCTCGAAGCTTCTGCCTCCTCTAGACTTCTCCCGTCCGCCTCGGACGGCGTCTGGACCAGACGCGTTCGCCGCGCGCCCCAAGCGCCGATTCCGCCTTCCTACCCGACCACTCTCCTCGACGGCAACGGGAACAATTTATACCCAGTTTTGGAAAACCCGGCTTTATTCGAACGCTTAGACGCCGACGCGCTCTTCTTCTCCTTCTACCACCAACAAGGCACCCCTCAACAGTACTTAGCCGCTCGAGAGTTGAAACGCGCCAACTGGCGGTTCCACAAAAAATACAGCGCCTGGTTCGCTCGACGAGAGGAACCGAAAGTCTCCAACGAAGAATTCGAGCAAGGCGCGTACGTCTACTTCGACCACGCCGTAAGCCGGGACGAATACGGAAGCGTCCGAGGGTGGTGTCAGCGAAGCAAACCGGACTTTCTGTTCGAATACTCGCATCTGGAGAACGAGTTACAATGATGAGAGCGACGATACCGACCATCTTTCGCTTGGGCGGTGTCCGGCTTCTTCGCCGCTCACATTTATATTATCATGATACAAAAGAATGACGACGATAAAACGACGACGCAACCAAAGAGAGAGAGAGAGAGAGAGAAAGCGTTTTGAGAACGCGTGTAATAATCACCCCAATAATCGCGATACATATCAGTCATATTATAGAAAGAGAAAAATCTGCTCAAGACTCTCCACACAAATTTCAAAATTCCACCAACACCCGCGAGAGAGAAGAAGACACCCCACCAAAACAATCTCTCTCTCTCTTTCAGACGGAATATTTACGGAAGGACCAAATGTTTCCTCCTCCTCCTAAAAGTCGTTCTCATCATTCTCCTCCGATACAAATCATCGTCCAAAACGTTTCGTATTCGGTAAAATTTCCGTTTCCCGAGCCGTACCCGTCGCAAATCGTCATGATGGAAAAGATCCTTTTCGCCTTGCGTGAAGGCACGAACGCTTTGTTAGAATCACCAACCGGGACCGGGAAGACCGTGTGTTTACTCTGCGCGACTTTAGCGTTCGCCGAGCACGAGGAAAAACAACGAATTAAACAAAAGAATACGAAGAAGAAGAATACGAAGAAAAGGAAAGATACGGAGAAGGAGGAAAAGGAGGAAAAGGAGGAGGATTTGGAGTTAAAGCGAACGAAGGGCGTGAAAGAGGAGTATACAGGCGGGGAACCATCGAAAGTAACCATAGTCTACGTCTCTCGAACGCACAGTCAGTTACAACAAGTGATTTCGGAATTGAAAGCGACCGAGTACGCGCCGCGCTCGAGCGTCGTCGGCTCGCGGAAACAGTTGTGCGTCAACGAGTGGGTCGCGGAAGCGGCGAAGAAGATGGGCGATGGGAATAAGAGAGGCGCGGAGAAGTTGTGTAAAATCGCGTGCAATAGCGGGAAGTGTGATAAGAAGAGGAACGTTGGTACGCACATGGAGCGAGTGTTTGGAATTGACGTCGTGAATGGGTGGTTCGCGAATCAATGGGGAGGGGAGTTTAACGGAGGAAGTCTCGGGTACGGAAGGACGACGAACCACCACGATTTTGGTACGAAGGAAAGAGCGGGTTCGATTTTGAGTCAACTACCAAACGAGGACGTTTTAAGTAGTAAGAGTAGTAAAAGCGGCGGCGGCGATGGCGGCGGCGATGACGACGGGAAAGGAAAGGGTTCAATCATGGACATCGAAGATTTGGTGAAAGAAGGGAAGAGAGCGAATGGTCCGTGTCCGTATTATTTAGCGAGAGAGATGACGAGAGGCGCGGAGATAATTTTCGCGCCGTATTCGTACATCTTAGACGCGGGAGTGCGAAAACGTGCATTAGGTGACACCGTGATGAATTGGCACAATTCGATTGTTATCTTTGACGAAGCGCACAACGCGGAATCGGCGTGCGAAGAAGCCGCCTCGAGAGACTTGACCGCGGTGCACGTTGCGAACGCGATTAAAGACGCCGACGCCGCGTTTCAGTATTATAGCATGATCGAGGAAAGCATGGAGGGATTATCCAAAGAGGAAAAAAAAGATTCGAAGAAAACAGGCGCGTATCCGACTCGAAGCGCGGGCGATTATTTGACCTTGCGTGGTATCTTTGCGGCGTTGGAGAGAGAAATTGCAATCGTGTGCGCGCAAGATCAAGAGCGAGTGAGGAAAGGCGAAACGTTACCTTCGTCGAGAGACGGGTGGTTCATATTTGATCTTTTAGCGAAGGTGAACATCAATATGGATACGTACGCGCAAATGATCGAAGTGTGCGAAGACGCGGCGAATGTAGTATCAATGAGAGCTGAAGAAATTGGCAAAGGCTCTGGCGCTGGTCTGGAAAGAGTCAAAGATTTTCTCGACCGCGCGTTTGAAGCGAAACAAAAAGGTTTGATCGAGTGTTATCGCTCGCGCGTGGGACCTCCGGAGGAAGAGTTTAGCAGCACGTGGAGTAAGAAAAACGACGACGGAAGAGAAAACAAACGACTCGCGAAAGGACCGACGATGTCTTTTTGGTGCATGGTTCCAGGCGTCATCGTGAACGAACTGTGCGAATTGGGCGTCAAATCGCTCTTGTTAGCCTCGGGGACGTTATCGCCGATGGATTCGTTCGCCTCCGAGCTTCGCGCGCCGTTCCCGGTTCGGTTAGAGAATCCGCACGTCATCCCTCAAGAAAATGTTTGGGCCGGCGCGTTTTTGAAAGGACCGTCGAATGCGGTTTCTTTGAATTCCAGCTATCGCTTTCGAGATACCGAACAGTATAAGAATGAGCTCGGGTTGTTAATCCTGCGCGTCGCTCGCGTGACACCGGACGGTGTTTTGGTGTTCTTCCCGAGTTATGGCGTCATGGCAAAATGCATCGAATTTTGGAAGACGAGAACGTCCATCTGGAACGATATCGCGCGCACGACGAAGAAAACGTTGGTCGTGGAACCGAAAGAGAGCGATGCGTTTTTAGAAGCGTTCGAGTCTTTCAACAAAGCGCTCGAACGTTCGAAAACGAACAGTTGGAGTAAAGTAGGCTTGACGAATACTGACGGAAGCGCGAAGGACGACGAAACAGCCGTCACGTTAGCCGCGAAAGGTGGCGCTATGTTCTTCGCCGTCTGCAGAGGAAAAGTCTCCGAAGGCATCGATTTTGCCGATAAAGCGGGACGCGCGGTTATTTTGACCGGCATCCCCTACGCGCCGAAAGCCTCGGCGCGCGTTCGATACAAGCGCGAATTTCTCGACGCCGCCATAATGGTTCACAAACGAAACAACACGCATCAAAGTTGCAACATTACGAGCGGAGAACAGTGGTATTCGCAAACCGCCATGCGCGCGACGAACCAAGCGATAGGACGCGTCATCCGTCATAAGGACGACTTTGGTGCGGTCATCTTAGCGGACGAGCGATTCGCGTATCGAAATCATCAGAGTCAGTTAAGTTTATGGCTTCGACCGGCGATGCAAACGTTCGATACGTTTGAAAGAGGCATAGAAAGTTTATCCGCGTTTTTTGAGCGGTGCGGGAACCCGAACAGCGCGCTCATGCTCGCCGCGGCGGAGAAATCGGCAAAGAAGAAGAAACGCAAAGGACCGCTCCTCCAACGCAAAAGCGAGAACGACGAAACGGCGGATTTTGCGGGTCAACGGCAGAAAAAGAGCAGCAATACTAACGGCGAACAACAACAACAACAACACCACGCTCGAAGAGATACCAACTTTTCGAAGAAATCTCGGGCTTCAGATACCTCGCTACCGTTTGCGCTCATGAACGCGTTGAATAATAATAATGATGATAATACGAATAAGAACGAGAACGAGGTGGACGAGGAAAAGGAGAGAAGAAACTTTTTATTTAGCGGCGGCGGCGGCGGCGGCGGCGGTGGAGGTTCGTTAGCGTCCAGGTTACTCAAATCCGGTGGCAATAGAGACAACACGACAAAGCTTGCCGGCGGCGGCGTCGGTAATATTCGTGGTAGTGGAGCTCTCGGAAACGCCAACGTCGTCGATAAGGCGATGTTGGCGAAGCAAAAGCTCGTCAAAAGGGCGCGCGCCGAACTCCCGCCGGAAGATTTTCCGAAGTTTGTCGAGGTTATGAAAAGTGCCGTCAGCGCGGATTCGTCGGACGTCGCGCTGCACGAGTCCATGAAAACGCTCGCGAAATTGTGCAAAATCGAGAAACGAGGCGTCGGTCCTTCAACTTTGTGGGCAGCCATCGGAACCAGCTTGGCGTTGAAAGACGCGGCAAAGAAAGCCTACGACGGGTTCGAGGAGAACGCGAAACGGAAAATGGCAGAGAAAACAACGACGACGGCGGCGGCGACAGCAGCAACGATTCCACCGCTCGTACAATCATCGCAACCTCCTCCTCCTCCAAAACCGAAAATCGACGCCGGCGTCGAAAATATCTTCGGACGCCTCGCGAGACCGCCAAAAGAAGATTCCATTTCGGGAGAACTCAAATCGATTCTCACCACCAAACCTTCCTCCTCATCTCAAGCTCCGCAAAAAGCTGCAAAAAAGAAAACCTCGTGCGACCATTGCAAAGCCTCCAAGTGCGACCGGCCTTTCCAATCGATCGTCTGCGGCCACTTTGCCTGTTACAAGTGCTTCAACGCCGTCTTCGCGAAAAGCAGCGCGGAAGCCAAGAAAGCGCCAAACAACAATAAAAACAACACAATAAGCTCTTCTTCTTTGTCCGGTCCGTGTCCGACGTGTTCGACATTGGTCACCAAGAAGAGTCTCAAGAAAATGTATTTGTAGTAAAGTAGTCGTAACAGAGAGAGCAGACGCGTGCGCATTAGAATTTAATTGAACGTTTTTTCTTAGAAGACATGCTTCGAATTTTCCTCGATATCTTCATTAAAAACTATGCGCCGCTCCTTCTTGGGCGGCGACAACAAAAAGGACGACGACGACGACGACGAGAACAAAACGTACGATGATTTGGACTCCGAAAAGTCCTCGCTGCTTGCATCCAAAACGACGAAAAGAAAGAGAAAGAATGCTCTAAAAAGCACGTTCCGGTTCCCGACGAAACTCCTCCTCGTCTTCCTCTCGGGTTGTCTGTTCTTCTCGTCTCTTTCTCTGCACCAACACCAACGGATGATGCACGAGGAGGAAAAGGAGAACAACAACGACGAGAACTATTTGTCCTTGACGGAAAAAGTGAAGTCTGTGCACAGAGAAATGGCGAGGTACGTCCGCGTGAGAGACGAGAGAACAAAAGTGATTTGGAGGAGGAAGAGGAGGAGGACAGAGGAGAAAGACGAGAAAGACGAGTTGGAGGAGGAGGATTTTAGCAGCGACGGAATGATAAAAGCGTTGAAGAAGAACAATAATAACAACGACGACGATGAGGACTATTTGTTGACGCATCATCGCGCGTTACTTCCGAGACCGAGATTTTTGATCGGCGGCGCGTCGAGACGAGCGATGGCGGCTTTGAGTTTGAGTTTGAGTAGTAGTAGTAGTAGTAGTAGTGATAGTATTAGCGGCGTCGGCGGCACAGAAGACGGAGGAGGAGGAGATGGAAGAGGAGCGAGGAAGAGTTCGTTGATGTTTGAAGGTCGCCGGAAAGTGCCGAAGGACTTGCCTCTTGTGCCTGAGATCCCGGAACGGTTGAAACGAGCGGATGCGGAGTACGTGACGGAGAGAAGGGTGATTCCGGTGAAGCCGAGGATTGCGCCGGAACGGCCGCGGGGAGGGGTGCAGACGAAGAAAAGTAGTGATAGCGGTGATGATGGCGAAGAGGACGAGCGTAATAGCGCTGAAAAAAATAATGAACCTTCTCCCAAAGTATTTTCGGCGTCGTCGTCGTCGGAAAGCTCGAACGCGCCGACGCTTAAAGCAGAGAGAGAAGAGCCGCACGAACACGACGAGGACGAGCACGAGGAGGAGGCACAAGAGGCAGAGGATAGTACTAGTAATAGCAGCCACGAAAACGTAGAAGAACACTCTCCGGAACAGAAACCGACGCCGATGCAAAAAGCGGTGCTCAAAGCGGCGACGTATCGTCTCGGAGGCACGAAACTGAAGAAACTCCTGGATACCGACGTGGACATCTTCTTGAGTAAATCGACGCTAAACGATATCGACCCGGACGACGATAAGCGAAACAAAATAACGTGCGGCGGGAAACCGGTCATGCAAGTAAAATCGTACGATCAATTGCGCGACGCCGTCCCGGAACTCTCGGAATATATTCCAGACGAGGACGACGTCCACACCCGAGGCGGTGTAAAACCAGACGCGAAAACGCTCGGTCGCCGATGCGCCGTCGTCGGTAACTCTGGTTCTCTCCTCGACCACACCTACGGAGCGGAAATCGATAGCCACGACGCCGTCATCCGCTTCAACGCGGCGCCGACGAAAGGCTACGAAAAGCACGTCGGCAAGAAAACCACCATCCGCGTTCAAAACATCGACAACCTCGGTTTCCGGGAACCGCGAGACGAAATGCTCGTCTTCACCGCCCGCGACGAGAAAACGTTCCGCCACTTTTCCGAGTACCAAAAGAAACAATTCTCGAAACATGGTAAAGAAAAGACGCACATCCAGCGCGTATTCAACCCTCAGTTTTGGTGTCACGTCTGGGATTGGGTGGACAGAAGAAAGCTCAAACCGTCCAGCGGTTTCGCCGGCGTCGTCTTGGCGTTACGCGCGTGCTCGTCAAAAGAGAAAGTTTCTTTGTACGGTTTCAGTCACAACGCGACGCAGTTCCATTATTTCAACCGTTTAAGTGAGAAAGTCACCGAGAAAGAGGTGTACACGTACCACCCGTTGGCCGAGGAAAGTGAAGCCTACAGGTTTCTTTCCTTTCACAGACGTTTGGTGAAAAAAGACTGAAAAATTTGCTGCTTCACATTGAACACATTTCAAAAACCCTAAATTAAAAGGAGTGCTCAAAAAAAAAACGAACACAAAATTCGATTTCCCTCTACACACTTTGATCCGTCCTCCTCCTCCTCCTCTTTCTTATTAATACTCTCTTTTAGTATATATCAAGTGCACCAGTGCAGAAGAGAGTCGCAGTTTCGTACGTTTGTGTGTGTGTGTCAGAGAGAGAGATTTATTATACACACATAAGTATAGAAAAGGAAATCATATTGAGATCACATTCTGTTCTGAATTAGGTCAAGCGCAGACGATTTGAGCTTTTAATAAAGCGCGTAGTAAACTCGAACGCGATGGCATCTCTGGCGCAACAACGCTCCTACCGGAACCGCCCGATCGAAGTCACGCAGCAACTCTCCATCGTGCGAGATCCGAACGCGATCGCGGAGGACCAAATCGTCTCTCGAGAGGTCTCGCACGCGCACAAGCAACTGGACAAAGAGAACGAGGAAGTGTTAACGAAAGAAAACGAAAAGACGAAACAACAAGAAATTCCAATACCGGAAGTTTTGAAAGTCGGTTTAAGGTACGAGAAAGATTATAAACCGAGTTACGAACAGGACGAGAGGTATTTACGGTCTCGAGCGACGGCGGGGAGACCGGAGTTGGAAACGCCGACGACGGCGGACGGGGTGGAGTACGATTTGGATAACGACGACGAGGATTGGTTGAAGAAGTATAACAGCAGTAAGAAAGAATCCCACGTGCCGTTGGACGAGGACGATTTCGAGAGGATGTTGTGGAAATTGGAGTTGGCGTGCGGCGAGGCGAACGAGAGAGTTTTGGCGGTGACCGCGCAGCAAGCGCAGGAGAAAGGAAGCGCGTTATCGTATCAAGATCGGTGCGCGGCGTTGGCGAGCACGTCGAATTTACCGAAAGATAGCGCGGTGGAAGTTTTAGCGGAGATTGTGAATAAGCAATCCGTCATCGTCGCCGTGTACGAGTATTGGGTGGAGAAGAGAAAGAGTACGCAAAAGCCGTGTTTGAGGAGGTTGCAGCCGCCTCCGGCGCCGAACGATACCAATCCGTTCAACGTGTTTCGTCCGAGAGAGAAGATTCACAGACCGCAAACGAGAAGACGAAGAGAAAACGACGTCGCTGGTTACGAGAAACTTTTACGCGCGAGGGATAGTTTGGTCGTCGCCAGAGCGGCGTTGCAGCTGACGCAGAGAAGAGAAACTCGTAAGCACGAAATTTTCGAGGTGGAACGCGCCGCGCAAAAGTTATTGATTGATTTGAGGCACGAACCGAAATCGGAGATGGAGAGGATAGAAAAAGAGGCGAAGAAAGAAGACGAAGAGAGAGCGAAGAAAGAGTTGCCAGAGTTACCGATCAAAGGGAAGAACGTGGCGTTGTGCGACGGCAACTTGGAGATTTTCAAGGCGAACGATAACACCTGGGCGATTGTCACCGAACCGGACGAGAGCGAAATCATAGCCGCGAATAAACGAGAGAAGCAAGCGTTGTTGAATAAAAACAAGAGAAGTCGACAGCAAAAAGAAGCCGAGGATGCCAAGAAACACAAAGCCGGGAAAGAGGTGGTTTTATACGAACCTCCGCCGGAGATTCCAGACATCGAGATGTTGTTCGCGAAAATCCCGTTAGGTTCCGCTTTGAGACGGTTCCAGTTACCGTTGGGGCAGTTGAAGGAGAGATGCAAAGCGAGAGTGGGTAGGTGCGGAAGAGTTATATTCGATCGAAAAGATCCAATCAGCCGAGAGGCGTATTATTGCGAAGAGGACGACGAAGGCTCGTTCGATTTGAATAATCATCATAGTAATAATGTCACCGACGACTGGCAGGCGAACTTCGATCCTTACGCCTTTCTCTATTAGAAGAAGAAACAATACAATAGGAGTGTAAAAAAATGAAAAACAAATTACTAGGTGTACCAAACAAGAACAAAGCGAATTGAATTCTTTAATAATAAGCAAAGGTACAAGTACTACTTTCACAAGTTGTGTGTGCGTGTTGTTTCTCTTCCTCAATTATTACTCTTCGCTTTTGAAGCTGGCAATCATAGCGCGTCTCTCTTCATCGCTCATGCCAAATCCAGCGGCTTTTTTCTCGCCTCCTCCTCTTCGATCGTCGTTATTACGATCGTCTTCGTTGTAGTCTCTCCCACCGCCTCTTCGGTCTCTCGATCTCGACCTCGATCTTCCTCGTCGTCGTTCTCTGTCGTCGTCTCTGTTGTAATAATCGTCTCTCCGTCGGTCGCCGCCGTACCCGCGATCTCGTCCTCTTCTATGATACGGATCTCTTCTCTGCCCTCCTCTGTCTCCTCTCCGTCCTCCTCCTCCTCCTCGATTTCCATAAACTCTCCTCTCCTGCCTCTTCTTCCCGTACCTCCCGAACAGCGCGTGCGCCAGCGTCTGGTTCTTAATCGGCCGCACGTGCATAAAGTTACAATACCCGCCTCTCGTGCACGTGTTCTCTTCGTATTGTCGGCACGTGCTTTCCCGAAAATCCGTCACTGGTGAAAACTCGCACTTGATTGGTCGTCCCATGTAATATCTCCCGTCTAAAGATTGCTTCGCTTTCATCGCGTCGTCTTCGTCCGCGAACTTCACGTACACGTTTCCCACCATGTGATCGGCTAAGTTGTCGCACACGTTGAGCTCTTCAATCTCCCCGTGTATCGCGAGTTCTTCGAAAATATCGTGGCAAAAGTCTTCGTAGTGTTCTTGCACGTCTTGAGGTTCGGAAGCACGCGCGCCCTGCGCGTTTCCGCCGAGTAATCGCGCTTGTTCCGGCGACTGGTACATGTTAATCAGCAAGAGCGTTTGCGAGACGGTTGGTTTGTTGTGCAATCTCGAGCATCGTTCGCCGTGTCTACAGGCGCCGATTTTGAAGTAAAACGGGCAGTTCACGCGGTCCTTTTCCGTGCCGAAGATTGAGGCTAAGTGTTCCGCCATGATTTATTGCGTTTGTATCTCTCTTTTGCGTGTGGTATCGCGCGTACACGTGTCGAGAAGTGCGCATCGAATGGCGCAAACGAGTCCGCATTTTCCCCATTGATGCGTCAAACGCTCATCGCATCAAACGCGCACCATGAAGCGGAAAAAGAAGACAAAGAACTCTCCCGAGACGACAAAAGCGAACAACAACAACACCACTCTCGAGCACAAATTGCGCGAATTAGGCGTGGAACTGAACACGGACGCGACGAAACTGAACAACCTTTCCCGTTTGCTTTCCGCGTTGATTTCATCTTCGCCGCCGCCAGGTGTACGACGGAAAGGAGGAGAGGACGACGACGACACCTTCAAAGTCGATGATCGCGAAAACGAGAAAGACGAAAAGGAAAAGAAAAAGCAAACGTTGCATCAAAAAGGAAAAACAGAGTGCATTCTCGCCCTGGAGAAATTCTTCTGCAAGAGACTCGCGCGAGGCGACGTGGAACAGGCGAAACGAGATTTAATTAGTCGAAAAGGAGGAGGCAAAGGAGGCAAAGGCGAGAACGCGACGTTCGCGACGAACAAAGAGGAAGACCTCAAGATAAAATATCGCGCGTGGTTGTTGAAAAACTACAAACTGTTCGTATCGAGAATGATTTACGTCTGCGCGAAGGACCGAGCGGCAGACGAGCGGACGAGGGTGGTGGCGTTTTCGGGGTTGATGGAAGTCGCTCGGGCGGCGGCGGCGAACGAGAAGTCTTCGAGTAAGAGCAGTGGTAGTCATTTCGAGAACGAGATTTTCGAGAGAGCTTTGGAGGAGTGCGTGAGAAGTAAGCTGTGGTCGGACGCGACGCTCGGGACGTTGAAGAAACGGTACTTGGGGAGGGTGGACGTGCAGTATTACGCGTATAAAGCGGTGGCGAGGATTGCGGGGAGGCTGGCGAGTGATAACAAAAACAGTAGTGGTCGTTCGAAGAAGACGAAAGAAGAAGAAGAAGAAGGAGGAGAAGAAGAGGAAGGCGTGGAAGCGACGAGCGCGGAAGTAGCGAGAAACTTGTACGACGTCATCTCGAACGTGTCCGTCGATTTCGAGGATTACGATCCCGAGAGTAATGATAATAATACCAACAACGCGACGACGACGACGACGACGACGACTGGAACAAATTTGACGAGCAAAGAAGTTGATTTTGCCGCCATGCTCGGATTGTCGAGCGAAGATTTAGCTAAAGCTGCCGCCGCGTCGAAGGACGACGACGAGGAAGCGGAAACGACGCCGTGGTGCAGAATGCCCTCGCAAGCGCTCGATTTGGACGAACAAAACGAAGCGAAACGAAGGAAGAAAAGCAACGAGAAAGACATAAAAAAGAAGAAGAAAGAGAACGAGAAAGCGACGACGACGACGACGACGACGAATGCTGTTTCGAAAATAAGCTGGATGGACGGCGTGAAGCGACGAAGAGCATTTAGCGACGCCTGGATTGCGTTTTTACGTCTTCCAAATTTCCCGGAAGACGTCTACCGGAAAATTCTCGCTCGACTTCACCTCGACGTCATACCGCACCACGTCAATCCAGTTTTGTTGTGCGATTTCTGCGTCTCCTCCGTAAACGTCGGCGGTTTAATCGGCATGTTAGCGTTACACGCGTTGTTTGTCCTCGTCACGAGACACAACCTCGAATACCCAAAATTCTACGACCGATTGTACAATTTAATCAACGAAGATTCGTTTTATGCCAACGGCAGGAGGACGTTCTTCGAGTTAGCGGACGTGTTTCTGAAATCGCCGGCGTTGCCTGGATATTGTGCGGCGGCGTTTTGCAAAAAGTTTGGACGATTAAGTTTAAGCGCGCCGCCGGCTGGGGCGATGTTGTGCGTGTCGTTTATTCACAACTTGATGCGACGACATCCAAAATCGTGTTTACCGTTAATTCACAGAGACAGAGATGTGGTTGGCGGCGGCGGCGGTGTCAATATTGACAACGCAGAGGAGGATAATACTGCTGCTGAAAGAGATGAAAACGTGATGAAACGAAAGTCCTCCAATAATACTATACATCGAAGATCTTTCGACGAGGACCCGTACGATTTCTCGACCAAAGACCCGGCGAAATCTCGCGCGTTGGAATCCTCCCTGTGGGAAATGACCGCCTTGGAAAACCACTACTTTCCTCAAGTCACGAAACTGGTCCAAATGCTCCGCATGGACCTCGGCGACCGGGTGAAAACGAAAGAAATTGATATTTCCGGCGGCGGCGCCGAAGCGCAACACTCGTTGTGTTCCGCGAATTACTATTCCCTCTTGAAAGAAGAGTTGGACGTTCGCTTGAAATCGGTGGCGTTGAAACACGGCACCATCGGTGATCTCGGTTTATTTCACTCGGACGAGTTCGTCTCCGCCGCGGGGTTTGGAGAACTCATTCAGTGGAAAGAAGAAGAAGAAGAAGATTTTGGACGATGATGATGTTTTCACCGCCAGAGGAAAGTGCTTTTAGTCATCTATTATCTGCGCATGTAGGAGAACCACGCTACCACTACTACTACCATTACTACTACTCTACTACTATTGCTTGCATGCTTTTTTCTGGTTTTTTTGTTTTTTCGGTACTACGAATAAAAACATATCGAATCATAATCAAACTATAACTCAATCTTCGGCGAAAACGCCTCGAATACCACCGTCACCGGCTCGCCCCCGCTCCAAAAGATGTAATGCCTCGCCCAAATCGCCTCGTCCAAATCTTCGCATCCGAACGCTTTCGCCAACCTCCTGTTCTTCCCTAAATACACTCTCCTCACCTCTCTATACAGCTCCACGTTTTCCTTCCGTAAGTTCGACCACATCGTTTCCTCTCTCTTTTTCATAAACTTCTCCAGCGCGTTCGCGTTCCACCACGAGCACGCGTACACGAGAGGAGGATTCGGATTCTTATTCTTCTTCGGCTCTCCGTCGTTTCCATCGTAATCGTCTTCGTATCTCAAATATACCTCTCGCTGTACTAAAGGTCCTTTAATCTTCACCACATCTTCCGGTTGAGACTTGTCTCGCGCGCACGGTTTCATCGACGTCACTTCCACTTTCACGTTGCTTTCACTTAATGCGCTGCTCGTTGCACCATCTTTGTCGTCATCATCATCATTAACAAAACCTTTCCCTCCTAAAACGCTCAAGTGTCTGGTCACCGACCCGTCCGAGAGTAATAAAACGCGCCACGCGGGTGAGAGTTTTTGCCACAATAAAGAGTTTTTTCTGTCCATCGCTTCGCGTTCCGTCGCGGTGTATTCGAGTGGATTGGCGACGGTTTGGTAACTTTCAACGTCATTTTCATCTCGAAAAGACTTTACTCTCGTCGTCGTCTTTCTCGAAGAAACGATCGAGAAAATCCTCCTTTTCGAAGAAACGAGAGAACTACTTTGAGCGTTTCGAGCGTTTCTGGGAGAAGAAAGACGCGCGTTTGGATGCTGCGATGTCATTAATGTCATCACGAAATCCTCATTTTTAAAGTGCGGACATTTCCCCTAAAACGTATTCGTTACAGAAAGAGCATCTCTTCTCTCTTTCTTTACGCGAGAGTTTCTTCATCGACTGCTCCGCGAAAAGAGGCAGATATACATAACACACACATTTATTAAAGCTGTTTTCGATTAAACAAAGTCCTTCGATACGACGCTTCTCTAAAGCGGCTTTGACGGCGACGGGGAAACGACAGCCCCGGGGAAAGAGATTACGATTACGAATGACGTTTACGAGCGAAAGAGAAGGAGAAAAGGAGAAGAACACGAACAACGGCGAAGAAGAGGAGGAAATTCCAAGCGTGGTAACCATTCACGTCCCGCAACAACAACAGTACGCATCCGTGAGAGAAGAAATCGAAGCGAAAGTTCCATTCGTGACGAGGAGAAGTCGGTCAATTCGAATCAACTTCAAATTCGACGGTTTGATCAAAGACAAACGCGAGTGTAATATTAATACCGATGGGGCTTTGATATCGAGTTTGTATGCAAATGTGGACGTTTTACCTATACTCGAGATGATTTATGATTCCATCGCGAGGGAGGAAGCGACGTGCGCGAAAGACGCGATTGTGGTGTTGAGAGATTCGCCGTATTGGGACGGCGAGAGGAGAGATGATGATGATGATGATGATGATGATGATGATATTTCTGGTGCAAAAAGAGGAGAAGAGAAAACGCAGAGAAATGCTTTTACAAAACGATTCGACAACGTTTGCGTCGGCGGCACGTTCGACCACGCGCACGCCGGTCACCGATGGCTCTTAGCCGCCGCGGTCGCGGTGACCGAGAAACGCTTAGACGTCGGCATCACCGGCGAAGCGTTGCTGGAGAACAAAAAATACAAAGAGTATCTCCAACCGTACGAACGGCGAGAACAGTTTTGTAAAGACTTCGTCAAAGCCGCCGCGCCGGTTGGTTTACAAGTAAACTTTGGCCCTCTGGATGAAAATTGGCCTATAGCCGCCACTCGAGAGGACGTAAACGCTTTAGTCGTCTCCGAGGAAACCGTCCAAGGCGCGGAAAAGATCAACGAAGAAAGGAAAAAGCGAGGGTTTAAACCGTTGGAATTGATCGTACTCGACGTGCTCGGGAAGGAAACATCATCGGAAAATGGAGATTTTGAGAGTAAACTGAGCAGCACGCGCTTGAGAGAACTCGAACATATCGAGAAGAGGACGAGAGAGAAAGATGAGTAGCGCAGGTGCGCACATTTTAGAGCAGCAATGTTTTGCCTGTAGCAGCACGTAATACGAATAATAAGAACTAGTTGTATTAGAGAAGACTTTATCATCCGGACTTTGTCTTCGAATACTCCGCTCGATGCCTCACTTTTAGGTGTTGTTGTCCCACACAGAATTCCTTTTCCCTGTTCCTCTTGTTCTCACCTTCCTCAAAGTCTCCTCAAAGTTATTTTCATCATCGATCGTTCGTGCGGCATTGCTATCATCATCGTACTACTATGCTCGCATCGTCGTCTGAATCGTCCCTCTCGCGCAGTTGTGGCAGCCTCAGACGTAGGGGAAAACACCAACACAAACGCAAGTTCGCCGTCAAAAGCGAACACCAACGCGCAGCTTCATCATCATCAAACAATCCTCACGTACTCCCTCGCGGGGACACGGCAGGCGCAGTTATGAGCATAAAAAACATCCGCTTATCGCGCGGCGCGGAGGATTTATTGCACATGACTTCCTCGGATGAAACCATCAGATGTGAACCTGGGGACTGTTGTGGATTAATTGGTCCAAATGGCTGCGGGAAAAGCTCCTTGTTAAAAGCTCTCGGAGGATTGATGGAACACGATTCCGGGGAGTGTGCGATTGCGCCGAACGTACAGCTCGGGTACTTAGAACAAACCGGGACGAGTGGATCGACGCTGACGATATACGAGGAGGCGACGTCGAAGATGGAGACTTTGAATCGATTGAAGAAGACGTTGTTTGGCGACGGCGGCGAGGATGAAGAATACGCGTTACACGCGAGCGCGGCGGAGGAAGCGGAGGCGCGAGCCGAGTGGGAAAGAGTCGACGGAGATAACGCGGAGAAAAGAATCAGTAGCGTTTTGTCCGGTTTGGGTTTCGATAAGAAGACGTGGGCGACGCAATCGTGCGCGTCGTTATCGGGAGGGTGGCAGATGCGCGTGAGTTTGGCCAAGTTGTTGTTGAGCGAGGCGGGGGAGTGCGAGAAGACGGGCGTGAACGGAGGTTTTTTGTTGCTGGACGAACCTACGAATCATTTGGATTCAAACGCGAAGAAATGGTTGCAAAATTGGATAAAAAAGTACAAAGGTACTATTCTTTTGGTCTCGCACGACGAGGAGATGTTGCGAGACGTGTGCACGAGGATCGTCGAGGTGAAGAATAAAAAATTGGTCTCGTATCCCGGTTCGTACGCGCAGTATTTGCGAGCGAAATCCGCGAAAGCGAAAGAGGCAACGAAGATCCTCGAAAGAACTGGGAGGGAGACGAAAAAGTTAGAGACGTTTATAAACACGTACGGCGCGAAAGCGACGAAAGCAAAGCAGGCAAAGGATAAGGAGAAAAAGTTGGAAAAAGCGCTGGAGATTTTGAAAGACGCGAAAATCGACGCCGAGACGGCTGGGGCGATGAACGTGGACGAAGCCGAAGAAATGAATAGTAATAGTAGCACTAGTAGTAGCAGCAGTAGCGGCAGTAGTGGTAGCAAGAACAAGAACAACAACAACATTTCGTTGAGATTGGCGGATCCGCCAAACACGACGAGGATGTACATTCAGACGAAAGGTTTGTGCGTGGGATACGAAGGTAAAGACGAACCAATCGCGACCAACGCGACGTTTGAAATCGAAAGAGAGAGCCGGATCTTAATTTGTGGACGGAACGGCGCCGGGAAATCTACGCTTTTGAAAACGTTAGCCAAAGTCATACCGCCGAAATCGGGCGAGTTGCGAGTGTCTGAAGACTGCGAATTGGGATACTTTGATCAAGATTTGGCGCAGAAATTGCCTTTGGATAAAACGGGATTAGAGTACGTTCTCGATGTTGCCAGAGTTGGGTCTGGCATCGGGTCTAAGAGAGCGACGATCACTGATCAAATGGCTCGGTCTGCGCTAGGCTCTTTAGGCATAACCGGTACCGCGGCCATTGACCGATCCATTGGTGAGCTCTCTGGAGGTGAAAAAGCGCGCGTCGCGTTGGCTGGATTCATGTTGAAACCAGTCGATTGCCTATTATTGGACGAACCGACGAATCATTTGGATGTGAACAGCATCGACGCCATCACGAGCGCTTTGAGAGATTGGAAAGGTGGCGTGATTTGCGTCACGCATAACCCGCGATTCGCATCTCGATTAAAGCCGACGACCGTGGTAAGGTGCAAAGGCGGCGAAGACATGCGAGAGGACGAAACGAGAGCGATTGAGGTCGAATTATGGCCGGAAGGAAAAGCAATCACGGCTCAAGATTTGTACGCTCGCGATTGCGAGGTGGAAGAGTGCTCGCTCGACGACGATAAAAATGAAAACGACGAAGCCGCCCAAGCTGTCGCACAAGCGAAAGAACTCGAAGCTGCGGAAAGAAAAGCGAAAGAGAAACGAAGAAAAGAAGCCGCGAACGCTCCAAAAATTATCGACAAGATTGAAAGAGCTATGGAAGTTTTGGACAAAGACATCGAAGCGCTTTCCGAGAAAACGCTCGCGTGCGGCTCGGACGTCGGCGAAGCAATGAAATTGCAAAAGCAGATTGACGAGAAGACAGAGAAGCGAGACGCGTATTTTGCCGAATGGGAAAGGTTGGAGGAGTTGATGATGGAAGTCGAGGAAGAAACGGCGGGGGCTGCTGCGGCGTGAGAGAGTTTTTGTTCATTTTATAGCAGTACAGTGTATTCATTATTTCCCAAATAGTAGTGTTCTCGTCCATCGCTTTCGCGAGGAGGAGGAGGAGGAGGAGGAGGAGGAGTTCAATCCTCTTTTAAGTGTATCGTTTTCTAAGTTATTGTAGTAGCTTTTGTTTTAGGGCGCGTCGACGACGCTCTCAAAATCAAAATCTTCTTTTATTTGCACCGCGCAATCTTCCGCGCAACTGATGGCGTCGCGGAAATTTTCCGAAGAGCAGACGATGATCATCTGCAAATCACCTTTTTTGCACGAATTTTGGCGAATGGAGATTGCACACCGTCCGTTTGAGCGATTTAAAGGATTAGATTGGAAGCTCTCTGGATCAGTGCCCGCGCGTTTCATTCTTTGCTTGGCGATTTTTTCGCGCGCGTTCGATGCGATGCGTTTCAATCCGGCGACCAATTTGTCCCGAGAGATGGAAACGTTCGGGCCCCTCAGTTGAATTGGCCCGTCGCAAGCGGCTTTGGTCGTCAGCGAGGCGACTTCTAAAGAAGTGTTTCTAGATCGGGCGGCGTTGATGCATCGATTGGTATCCAACGGCCACTCCGTGACTTCGATAAAATCTTCAATCGCGGTGCGTTTTTTGGGCGCCGCTCTTGGTCCGGCGTGCGGTTGCTCTCGCTTGGCCGGGGTGACGACGGTCGTTCCTTTTTGCTCTTTGTTTTCAATCGAACTTAATTGTGGGTCAACTGTCGTCATTTCAGTCGTCGTTGCTGCTATTGTTGTCGCCTCGCCTTGCGCCGCGTACGGCGTAGTGACGTCGTTGTTGGATTTTTCCGCCGCAGCGGCGGTGACGACGGTAGTAGTCGCCGACGTTGTCGGCAACGCAAGTACTTCGGTCGTCGCCGGCGGCGTCACCGATTCCGGCTCATCAATATCGTCCAGTCGTAAAGAAACCGACGACGCCAATAAACTTAGCGGGTTTCGCACGGTACCGCCAGATTTTTGCATGACATCCATGTACTCTGGAACGTCTTCGCCGGAGACGGTGTCAATCGCGGTTAACGTGCCGTTCTCGTTCATCCGAGCGTCTCTGCGCTTTTTGATCGGAAGATAGAAGAGATAGTTGTTGCTCTGATCGGCACGCGTACCTCGCTGCTGTTGTAGTTGAAGCATTGCGGCCGCCTCCGCAACGTCGTCGTCGTCGTTGTTTACAATCTCGTCGAGCGTAATAACGCGCTTCCTGTAGTTGATCATCGTGCGCTTCTTCGTCGGCACTCTCGATGCAATCGGCGCTTGGAAGTTTTTTCGCGGTTGCGCTTTCACTTTGTGAACCTTCATTTTCGCCGGCAAGTCGATCCCGATCGTTTCTAGATTAGTCGTTAGCACTAATTGTAACTTCGGATACTTGCTCAAAGCAAATCTCTCGAGGTCTTGCTGATCGGTCTTACACCTCCCCGGGAGTCTCCTGTTCACCGTGCGGACAGCTTCTTGCTTGCTTTTTGCAGCACCTAAGCCTTGTGCAAGTTCCAAGAGCGCGGCAGCTTCCTCCTTCTCTACCGCGTAATCGCGGTAAATGCGAATACCGCACGCGTTGCACAACTTTAAATTTCCGACGCTTCTCCAGCACGGCGTGAGTCTCGTAGCGCAAAGCATGCACGGTCCTTGATATTCCGCGTTGGTCACTTTGAACTTTTTCTCGGAACCAGGACCCGGTTTTTTGACCCCCTCACCCTTTCTCGTATACTTTCTCTTCTGTTTCAGTTGTTGGTCTCCGACAAAATCCTGTTGAAACGCAGCTGCTTCGGCGGGCGCTAACTTTGTTCTCTTGGCATCGCCAAAGATCTGTTGTTCGAGCCATTTCGCTCGACGCCGCTCGAGCACGACGGGATCAGTTTCCTCGTCAATTTCTGGCTCCTCGTAGTCGAGATCCGCTTCCCTCGTGAACTCTTCTTCCGATGTTTCCATGCTCGCTCCTCCATCCATCTCTTCCGCGGCGGCTAAAATCAAATCGAGTTCTTGTTCGTGTCTTCTCATGTCCTCGGCGTCTTCAAACGATGCCTCCGGTTTAAACGATGCCTTCGGTTTATCGTGCGTGTGCTCCGCGTAGGTGTACACAGTCATGCCCCTTTCAATGGTTTTCTTCGCAGGACAGTCGAGACGCGCGCACCTATAATACGATTTGGTGCTGGAGCCCGATTTGAGTTCTTTTTCTCCGTATTTGCGCCAAGAGTATCCATCCGAATCGGATTCTTTAATCGTACCTTTCTTCATCTTCTCCTCCTTCCTCTTCTTTTCGTTGTCTTTATACTTTTGAGCCCTCCGTCCTTTTGACTTGGGATTCAAAGAAGACGGCTCCGGTTGTTTCCACGTCGATTTGATGTATCCGCCAATTTTCGGCAACGGGAGTTCCGGAACTTTCACTTTCGGCAACGGGAGTTCCTGAACTTTCACTTTCGGCATCTGAGGGGCTGGGCCTAGCGCCATCATTACCGGGGAAATACTCTTTGCCGCGTGTTCTTCTTCATTCTCGTCGTCGGGCGCGTTGCCGGGAAGGCCTTTGAGAAGGCCTTCCGCCGCCTCCGTCGCCACCGCTTGGCTGTCCAATTCGCTCTTTACCGCGTTCACCAATGCGTTCGTTTCCATTTTGGCGTCCACTTCTTTTATCGCACCTGAAAGAGACTTGGCTTTGCGAGAATTAGCTCTGGTTTTCTTCGGCATCAGTTTGCGTTGTTGTTCGACCAAGAGCTTCTGGCGCTCTTGTTTTTCGCGCTTTTCTTTTTCTTGATGCTCCTTGAGCAGTTTCGCCAGTCTTTTCTTCTCCCTGAGCGCCTCCGCCTCCGATGAATCTAATTTTTCGTCCTCTACCTCTTCTTCTTCTTCTTCCTCCTCCTCGGTGTCGTCGTCTACCGGGTCGTAGTCTCTCACTTGCTTCTTCGACGCCAACTTCGCCAACCTTTTTTCGAACGTCTTTTGTTCAGTCTCGTTCTCGAAAGATTCCTTCGGTGTTTCGACCGGTCCGTCTGGCGGATACTCATCGCCGAGCTTCTCTTTCGCCTCTTTCAAACTCTCCTCTGAGGGTGGTTCAATTATCGTATTCAATTCCATCAACTGGTATCGATACAGCGGTCGCAACAACGCTTTCGCTTCAAATTTCGTCCTTCTGCACGCGTGCCAGTGATTTTTCACCGCGTTTTCCGGTCTCCCGGGCACAACCTTTGCTAGCGCGGCCCATCTCGTCCCTAACACGCGATGACCTTGGACCACCATGTACTCTTCCTCCACGGTCCATTCACCTCTTTTGATGCTCGGCGCGAGGTGATTAATATACCGATCGCGACACTGTTTCCCTTTGCGATCCACCATAAGTTGCGCGAGAAACGACCACTTCTTCGACCCGAATCGCTCGACCAAAGCGCATAAGCGCTCATCTTCCTCCGTCGTCCACGTTTGGTGCCTAGAATTACCTACTCCGGCTGCGAGCGAATCTTCTCTCGCTTGAACTCTCAACTCTTGGACGGTCAAGCCGGTAACGTCCTTCGCCGGCCTGCCTTTCCTCTTTCCGTTTTTCGTCAAGCCGTTCTCGTCCACATCCGTGTATTTTCGTTGCCTTTTCAAGCCTCGTTTCGTAAATACGGCCAAGTTCACATCCTCTTCTTCATTTAAGCCTCCTTCTGACGTCGTTGCCGCCGACGTGGTGACGCCGTTCTCGCCGCCCGTATTATTATCGGTCGTCGTCGTTGTCGTGGCAGCACTCGCGATTAACACGGGAAAGGGGAGTTTCGGAACGACGGACTCCTCCTCCACAGCAGCCCCCCCCTTTGACGACGGCGACGGCGACGAAATCGGTAGTTTCGTCGGAACTTCTTTTTCGCCGACGACGATTACGTCCACGGGCTCTGCAATCTCCTCCTCCGTCGTCGTCATCGTCGTCATCGTCTTCCCTTCTTCGCCCGCTAAAGTCGTCGTTTCTCTCGAACCCTGCAAAAAAAGCTGATCTTCTTCTGGAGGCGGAGGACTCTTCTTCACCTCCTTCGCGTCATCAACCGCATCCGCCAGCCGCGTTTCCTCCTCCTCCTCTTCTCCCGCGTCTTTTTCGGTATTCGTATTATTACTCTTCGTAGTAGTATTCGTCGTATTCTCTCCAGACGGCGTCGTCCCCGCGTTTACGCGTCGCGCGAAATACGGTTCCATTTTGTTCTGTGACTTTATTTATAAACGACGTATACGAGAGACGAATATAATACGAGAGACGAATGCTGCGACTTTTGCCGCTGCTCTGTTGTCGCGGTGTTGTCTTTCTTCTCGTATAAGGCGATTATTTCTTTTTCTCTTTCTTTCCTCTTTTTTCGCTTCGAGCGTCTTTTTCTCAAAAAAAAACCTCCTTGACCGACGAACCCCCCGCCAAGAAAACACAGAAAGAAGCGGCGAAAGAGATTTGAAGATGCGATTGATCTCTCTTAAAACCCCGCGCTTTTCTCTCGAACGTCTCCCTTTTTTTCTCGCTTTGTTGTTGTTGTTGTTGTTCTCTCGTTGAGCAAAAAGAAAGTCGCGCGCTTCCCGATCGGCTGAAGTCTCCGAACGAACGAATGATTTCAAAGCGTCTCTCTGATCTTCGTCTTCTTCTCTGATCCGATGTGCGTTCGTCTAAAACGCCTCTCAGTTTTGACGACGACACGAATGAAATTCTTTCGCACTCTCTCTCGCTCTGTTGTCTCTCTCAAAAAGTTTTCTTAATAAAACGCTTCTTCCAAACGCGAGGACGACGTCAACACAAAGAGAATCTCTCGCGCTCTCGTGGAACACTTTTTCGTTCGCTTTTGTTCTCGAAACGCGCTTAAAGAAGTGTTTTAGTACGCGCGAGAATTTTCGCGCGTTCAATGATGATGATCTTCTCTTTTTTTTGGGGCAAAAACAGCCGGTGTGGGTTGAAAAAGACGCTCGAAACTCGAGGGCTTTTGCGTTCAAGTCGCAAAAAAGGTCTATAAGAATGAGTGTTGTGATCTCTTTCTCTCTCTCTCTCTCTCTGGAAAGAGCGCGAGAGCGAGGAGGAACGCTCGTAAAAACACTCGCGTCTAAAAGGAGAAAAGCTTTGTTGTGGTCGAGTGTACTACGTCGCGCGTCGTCGGAAGCTTTAGCGGTGGAAAGAGGGTGTAAAAACAACGCGTCGAAGGGGCAAAATGAGATGCGAGAATTCCTTCAAAACCCCAACAAACAACACCGAGAGCAAAAAAAAGAAAGAAAGCAAACGCAAGAGCAAAAGAGAGTACTTTTGAGAGGAAAAAAATGTGAGTATAAAGAGTATTGCAGACGCTAAGGAGGAGGAGGAGGAGCGTCGGTCATCTCCCGATCATCGTCTCCTCCTTTTTGTTCTTCTTCTTCCTCTTTCGCCTTTTCCTCCGCCGCTTTTTCGCGTTCGTCTTCTACTTCCGGTTGTTTTTCTTCTTGGTCTTCTTTGTCTTCCGCTTTCGCCGCTCCCGGCGTAGTTTCGGTTTCCATTTCAGTTCCTCCTTTACTACCACCATCACCGTCTCCGCCATCCTCTCCTCCTCCTCCGTCCATCATCTCGTTGATCTTCTTCTCGACTTCTCTCTCCACTTCCTCCAACAGCCGTTGTACCTCCTCTTTGCTCACCTCGTCGTCTTCGGCAACCGCGGGTAAATACGTCGCTCTTTTCCTCGTTTCGTTTTCTTTCTTATCTAAAGTAGGATCATCTCTGTAGTTTTCTTTCGGCGCAATCATCGTAAACCGAGGTCGTTGAATGTTCAACTCCGGTCTCGCCGCTTCGCGATTCACGATGACGTACAAGGAAGCGAGCTCCCAAAAGAGAGACTCCACGTCCACCTTGTCCGAGTTGACGTTCTCGACGCATTGCTTTTGAATGTGGAGCATGCGATCGAGCTTTTGCTTCAACGGTTTTTCCGGAAATACCTGTTAATTTTGTTGTCATCGAAAGCGTTTTGTGTTTACGTTTCGCGAGGAGAAGAATTTAGAGAGATAGAGAGAGAGAATAAGAAAATGTCAGCGAGCGCGCTCCTCGCGTTCCTCTCGCACGTGCGTTCCACCCAAAAGCATCCGGATCTCCAATCAAACAAGAAACCTGCCGCGTATCGCTCTTAAACGAGGTCGTACCTTTGAATTATCCGTGAGCCACAGTTCCAACCCTAACGCGAGGTCGTACACGCTTCCAATTTCAAAAGCTTCGTCGTCCTCCGCGTCTCTTTTCTCTTTCAACTGTTTCAAAGTTTCTCGCATCGCGTTTCTTTGCGCTTCCAATTGCGCTTTCGTCGGTCCTCCTGATGTTCCTCCTGTTGGTTGTTGTTTCGATGCTTTCGTTTTCCGCTCCGTGCCGTCTTTGTTCAGTTTCGGTGGTGCCATTTTTGTTCTTATTCGTGACAGTATCTCTGTCTGCAATCGTCCTTTACACGTCGTCGTTTGTATTCGATTGAGAAACGCGCAAAGTTTTTGTGCCGCTCTTTGGGAAAATTCAAAATCTCTTCATTGTTTATTCACGCGCGATTTGTTCACCAAACTCTGCTCGTTTGGGTACCGCAGAATACAAATAATGCGCTCCAAAAGAAGGAGCGAGAAGCCGTCGGTGTTGGACGACGACGCGAGCACGAATACGACGACGAATAAGGCCAACACTACCATCAAGAAGGCGAAAGTGATGATGATTTCGCACAGGGATGGAGGAGGAAAAGGAGGAGGTACGAACGCGAAAACAACGGAGAGCAACGTCAACGCGTTGACCACGGACGCGTTAAACGCGTCTTGCTTCACCCTCCGGAAAGCCAGGAATAAAAAAACGAGAGAAAAAGCGCTCACCTTGTCCGCGCAGAAGAGTTTCCGGAAAGTTGGTTTAGACGAGGACACGAGTTCCGTGGAAGAGAGGAAACAAGCCATGGGCGAGTGCTGGAGGAAAATCAACCGGAAGTTTGAAAGCGTGTTAAGAGAAGCAAACTTAGAAGCGTTCTCGAAAATCCAAGAGTACGTGGAAGAGACGTTTCGGAAACGCTTGGAGGATTCGGAAACGTTCGGGATGATGAATGAGGATGATGACGATTCAGACGAGGAGGAGGAGGAGGACGAGGACGACGGCAACGAGAACAACATTATTCGACGAAACAAAGAAGATGATAAGAAGAATAAAGGTAGAAGAAGAAGTAGGTTACCGCCTCACTTTGCGGAATCTCTGCCGACGGGTTTAGTCCTAGCCGGGGGCGTAAACGCGGACGATCACGAGGAGACGTTTGCGTCGCTGGCAAAATTTTTAGCCAAGAGCGATTTTCACTGCGCGTTGTTGCAATCGAAAGACGTCAAGACGAGGAAGAGCGGGTTTGGCGGTGGTATTGGTGGCGGTGGGATGAACAACTCGAGCGGTGGGTCGACGACGTTCGCGTCGTCGGCGGCGTCGAGAGGGATTTTAGGGGATTGCGTGTCGCTCGTGGCGAGACAGTTAGAGAGTAGAAACGCGGCGCCGGGCGGCGTTTCCTTGGAGGATTTTTTGAATCCGCGGGAACATCATCTCGGCGGCGGAGGTTCGACGCAAACGGCGGCGAGTAGTGGTGGTAGTGGAGTAAAAACAGTTAGGCACATAGCGAGGTGGTACGAGTCCACCTTAGTCGGCGGCCCGGAGCAGCAGCAGCAGCAGCAGCAGGAGCATAACAACAACAACGAAACAACAAACGAGAACAATAACAACGCCAACGGCATGAACACGAGAGATAAAAACACTGAAAAACCGTCGTACAGTTTACGTCGCGAACGCGTGGAAACGCTGCCAAAAATTCTCGGTCGCCCGCGTCCGGTGGTCGTTTTAGTCTCGGACGTCGAAGGCTTTCAAGGGTCGTCCGCTTTGAGCGATTTACTCGCCTCTTTCTCCTCCTTCCACCGCGACGTGCCGTTTATCTTATTGTTGGGTATTGCCACCAACACGAGCGCTTTGCAGCGGTCGATACCGTCCGAAACCGCTTCCAAACTGCGACCGAAAGTCTTCAAACTCTTTGCGCCAACTGACGCCTCGCGAGAAATTCGAGAAAAAATCTTCCTCGATCCAACCTTGTACCCGGCTTTAGGTAACGACGCGTTGACGTACTTGCACACGAGATTCATGGAGCACGATTTCTCGTTGACCACCATGCGGAGGTCGGTAAAAGTTTTATACTTGAATCACTTCGCCACGGAGCGGTTGTCCTACGTGAACAAGATTTTGAACGAGAGAGACTACAGCGCGGATACGACGAAGCATATATCGAATGGAGAAGGACCAAGAGAGACCCGCGAATTACTGCGTGAAAGCGAAAAATTGTATTCCAACGGTAGCGAAGAGGCGTTGAAGTGGTACTTGGAACGGTTTTGCGGGTTGATATTGAGCAGAAAAGATCAAAAGAGCGTCGAGATGTTGAAAGAACTGTTCTTAAACTCCGGAATTCGAGGGCACGGCGAGGAAGAAGGAAAAGAAGAAGAACAAGAGAAGGAAGATAAAGGCGGCGCTAAAGGCAAAACGAACGATGATATCTTCAACGCGTTCACAGAAAATATGTTACAGGTTGGAGAAAATCGAAAGAAATTCGCGATTGGTCTGGACGTTTTATCGTTGATTTCGAGACGCGTCGGGTACCAGCGGTGGTCGAGAACGGCGGATGTTTTACTAGACTGCGCGTTTCCGAGTTTTTTCTTCGTTTCAAAGAAAAAGCAGCAGCAGAAGAACAGCGCGATGACGGCGGCGAATGCGCGCGAACACCAACAACAGGAACAACAAGAACAACAAGAAAAATCGACGACGACGAAAAAAGCGTTTGTGACTGAAGGCGAGAAGATTCTTCGGCTTTTATCTTCCAGAGTGGAACGCGCGGTGAGAGCAGCGGTGAGCGATGTAAAGAATAATAACGAGATAACGACGGCAGCGCCGATGGTGGCGACGGCGGCATCATCATCATCTGCTATAACAACGCTATCGTTGAAGGATTTGTGCCGAGACTGCGCGAAAGTGTGCGAGGGACACGAGGAAATACGCGCCAACGAAGGCGCTCAATTTTCGAAGCTCTTAGCGCGTTTGGAGAAAGAAGAGAATGTGACAACGACGACGAATGTGACAACGGCGACGACATCATCATCATTAACACCGGTGCAAACTTTCGAGCAAATTGTTCGCTCGGTAGTCAAAAACTACGCGAGTAAACCTCCAGAATCATTACCGGGCAAGAAAATATTCTGCGTCACCTCCGCCGACGCCGCTCGAGAAACCTTTTCGGCGGCGCCGAGAATGGCTCTCGAAACTGCCTTATCCAACCCATCCGAAGCGTTGGAGTGTCAGTGCTGTCCGAAATCGGGAGAGATTTCCGCCTCCTTACCGGACCCGTGTTTATGTTACAAATTGTTGGAAAATTTTGGCGGCGAAAGCGCCAACGCGTTTGAGCTCTTTCGTCGGTTCATCATGGAGCACCGAGACACGAGCGACGAAGAGTTGGGACTGTTGTTGAAAGAAGACCAAGACAAGATGAAGAAAAAGAAGAGGACGAAACGAGGAGAGAAGGAAGAAGAAGAGGATGTTGAAGCACCTCCTCCCCCTCCGACGAATTCTAAGAAAAAGCAGAAACACACGTTCGGTTTGGACAAGCGTAAAGTCTGGGCGTTGCAAGCGCGTTTCACGCGAGCCTGCTCAGAATTGGAATTTTTAGGCATGGCCAGCGCGAGGAGGCACAAGAAAGTAGAGTTTCTAGTCCGAACGGCGTTCCCGTTAGACTTTGCGAGTAAATAATGTGTAATAATAATAATAATAGAGATCTTATCAATCAGAGAGTATCGTGGTTGGTGAAGATATTCACCAGAGTTTTTGTTTGTTTTACCCGTATTCCGCGCGCGCGTTTCGAATATTAAATTTAATATTCTTGGGACACGGAGCCAGACTTCTTGCCTTTCTTCGGCAACAAGACCGAGTGGATGTTCGGTAAGACCCCACCGGAGGCGATCGTGACCGTCCCTAACAACTTGGACAATTCCTCGTCGTTTCGGATGGCCAGTTGGATGTGTCTCGGTACGATTCTGGACTTTTTGTTGTCTCTGGAAGCGTTCCCGGCGAGTTCGAGAACTTCCGCCGCTAAGTATTCCAACACCGCGGCTAAGTAGACCGGGGCGCCGGCGCCGACGCGGGTGGCGAATTTGCCAACCTTGAGGTATCTTTATCAGAGAGAGAAGAGTTTAAAGGTCAGCGCTTGTAATTTCAAATTCTTATTCGAGGAACGGACGATTCCAACATTTCCAATTCATCCACATCGCGCTCTCGTCATCATCATCATCGAATAATGTAATAAAATGTAAACGATACACATGAACTACCTCGCGATACGGCCAACCGGGAATTGCAAACCAGCCTTCGCGGATCGCGAGACGGCTTTCTTGGAGGATTTTCCTTTACCACGTCCAGACATTTTCGTGTGTGTGTTGTTGTTTGTTTAAAATGAGGAAAATGCGCCTCTCCGGAGGGAAATGAAAAAGAGTCGCACCACTCGATGCATCTTTCGAACCCTTCTTTCGAGTTCAACGCAGTATTCTTAGTCTCGAGTGATCAATACCGCATTAAAAGGTATCAAAAGCTCTCATTCGACGAATAACAACACTTCTAATCACGCGAGACACTTTTCGCGCCCATTGATTGAGCACACGAGACGCTACGATCCGTTCGATTCTGCTTTTTTTCAACAATAAG
>Ga0209630_10000043_pt1 | contig 149009 bp, 157 predicted proteins | sample COG_01_FD_184745 | JGI IMG/M metagenome (GOLD analysis project Ga0209630, IMG submission 184745) | Pelagic Microbial community sample from North Sea - COGITO 998_met_01 (SPAdes) (version 2) | ecosystem: Environmental > Aquatic > Marine > Neritic zone/Coastal water | place: Helgoland, sampling...
TGTTTTTTTGCTTCGCTTTCGACTCTTTCAGCTTCGATCCTTTCAGCTTCGATCCTTTCAGCTTCGATCCTTTCAGCTTCGATCCTTTCAGCTTCGATCCTTTCAGCTTCGATCCTTTCAGCTTCGATCCGTTCAGCTTCGATCCGTTCAGCTTCGATCCGTTCAGCTTCGATCCGTTCAGCTTCGATTCGTTCAGCTTCGATTCGTTCAGCTTCGATTCGTTCAGCTTCGATTCGTTCAGCTTCGATCCGTTCAGCTTCGATTCGTTCAGCTTCGATTCGTTCAGCTTCGATTCGTTCAGCTTCGATTCGTTCAGCTTCGATTCGTTCAGCTTCGATCCGTTCAGCTTCGATCCGTTCAGCTTCAACTCGTTGGTCATCAGCATCTGTAGTCGGCTGTACCAATCTCATTGTCGGATTAGCTGACTCGTCCGTGGGCTGAACAACAAACGTAGATAACATATCATTAAGATAGCTTTCCATCGCATCATCTTGTTCTAACAATGTGTTTTTTTCGTTATTAGCCATCGTTAGAAACCAACCGTAATTTAACTTGCTTACTTAACAATGTTTTTAATAACTCATTGTATGAAATAACCGCTTTTGATGACGGCGTCAATATCGGTGCTGGTATCCCAACCCTGCTGGCCTCTCGAAGTTGCGTATCGACGGGGATATAACCTTCCCATAAGGTATCTGGGTACTGATTACGCAAAGCGTTTAAACTCGTCGTTGACGCTCTTGTTCTTTTATCAAACATCGTAGGGATAATTGTATAGCTTAGTGGGCTATGACGCGTTTTTTGAATCATTGCTAACGTTTTTGTCATTCGTTCTAAGCCTTTGAGTGCTAAAAACTCGGTTTGTACGGGCACAATTAAATGCTCACATGCAGCCAAGGCGTTTATCATTAGCACGCCCAGCATAGGGGGGCTATCAATGATGACGAAATCGTAAGACGACTGCAGTTTTTGTAACGTATTTGAAATAACCAGTCCAAGCCCTTTAAATTGACTGGCTTGCCGATCTAAAGTGGCTAATGCAGTAGAGGCAGGGAGTAGATCCAAATTGGGAAACGACGTGTTTTGGATGTATTTAGCAGGCTCAAGCGTGCGTTTTTCTGAGCTGTCTTTAAACAAGTTATAGGCACTATGCTTTATGTTGTCAGGGTTAAGCCTAAAATAACTCGTCATAGAGCCCTGAGGGTCTATATCAACACATAACACCCGTGCGCCTTGTTTTGATAACAAGCCCGCTAGCGTTATTGCTGTAGTTGTTTTACCGACCCCACCTTTTTGATTTGAAACAGTCCAGATTTTCATTGATTTAAAAATTTATTAAAGCGGCTACTTCGAGCGCGTTCAAGTTTACGTTGCTTTTCTAAATCTTCTCTAGATTCAGTTACACTGTCAACGCGTGACACTGGATCATCTATCGCTTCGCTCAGTTCATTGACTGTAGTTTCAACCATACGTTGTCCATCATCAAGGTTATCGGCCGTTTTCTTTTTTTCTGTAAAACGGGAAATTGCATTTGATTGAACAACAATCACTACACGCCTATTTCGCTCTCTTCCTTCAGCCGTTTCGTTATCCTCAATGGGGTGATATTGCCCGTAACCGACAGCTGCAAGTCGATCAGGGTCTACACCATATTTTGTAAAAAGGTGCACCACACTGGCCGCTCTTGCGGCAGATAACTCCCAGTTAGACGGGTACTCGAATGTATTGATTGGGATATTGTCGGTAAAGCCCTCTACTTGAATGGCATTATTCAGCTTTCGAATAGGTTTAGCCACCTTCCATAAAACTTGTAACGCTTCATCGGACAAGGTCGCATTACCACTACCAAACAACATATTGCTATTGAGCTCTATTTCTACCCAGAGGTCATTTTTTTCAATCGACACCAGGTCCCTATCGATCATCGGCGACAAGGCATCCTGTAACTTATCCGCCAGCTGTGATAAGACTGCACTTTCAGCAATTTTTTGCTCCCCGTCAAGTTGACTATCCACTAATTCAGCTGCTTGAGTCGTTTGAGCATCTTGAAACAGGTCCGGTATTAAGCGATCGCCGCTATGGTCCATCATCAGTTTATCTATCAGCGCCTTGTTTTGTAAAATATCGCCAATATCGATTGCTTGCATTGTCCTTGCTTCACCCTTAAAAGCACCGTCCAAGGTATTTGACAGCACTTTATATTTACCTTGATTAACAGACGACACTGAGTACATCACAACAAAAAAAGCAAATAATAAGGTAATGAAGTCCGCATATGAAACCAACCACCTTTCATGGTTTTGATGTTCTTCGATACGTTTTTTTCGACGAGCCACGTGTTACAAGTAGCCTTGTAGTTTGATCTCAACGTTTCTTGGGTTTTCACCTTCTGCTATGGCTGTTATGCCTTCAATCATCATTTCTCGCGCTTGAGAATACGCTAGAATTTGTGATTTTAATTTAGTCGCTACCGGTATAAAAAATAAATTGGCTAGCCCAACACCATAAATAGTAGCTACAAAAGCGGTGGCAATACCTGCACCTAACTTGCTCGGGTCGGATAAATTTTGCATTACGTGGATAAGTCCCATGACGGCACCAATAATGCCAATGGTAGGCGAGTAACCACCCATCGACTCGTACACTTTTGCCTGTTCTAGCTGCCGTGCCTCAAGCGCCTCTAATTCTAGCATTAGAATATCTCGAATAACCTCAGGTTCTCCGCCATCGACCAATAGTTGCAGGCCTTTTTTAGCAAAGGAATCGTGTTCTTCATCAACGACTACTTCTAAACCTAATAGCCCCTCGCGCCTAGCTACCTCGCTCCAACCAATTATTTTTTCAACTATTTGTTCTAAGTCGTGTTTGGGCGGAAAAAAAACCCAGACAAATATCCTTAATGAGCCCAAGTAAACCTTTAAAGGAGACTGCAACAGAGCAGCACCTAACGTTCCACCGATGACTATTAGCGCGGCAGGCCCATTCATTAATGCACTAAGGTGGCCACCTTCCAAAACATTGCCGCCTAAAATCGCGCCAAAACCAACAATGACACCTAGTATAGTTAAGATATCCAAGCTATAACTCCCTCAATTTTAAACACATTTCATCTAAAGAAAGCTTTTGATCCACAACACCTGATAACAGGGCAGATTTAGGCATACCAAATACAGCACAACTTTTTTCTTCTTGAACCCAAACATGAGCACCTTGTTTTTTTAACTCTATCGCCCCTGCTGTCCCATCATCACCGATACCCGTCAGAATGATGGCCAAGATCTTCACATCTACTAGCGAGGCTGCCGAATTAAATAGGGCATTAACCGAAGGACATACATCATTGGTATTGATTGGCTTGTCATAGGCTGTAATCATTTGATGATCATTTAAACAAATTTGCAAACATTTATCACCTGCCGAAACATAAACGACACCCGCGGTGAGAAGCTCACCTTTATCGGCTTTTTTTACCTGCAATGCGCAGACGTTATCCAATTGTTTAACGAAATTTGATATGAAGCTGTCCGGCATATGTTGAGTAATAACAATTGGACACGGATAATCTTCAGGTAAGCCCGATAAAATGCACAATAATGCCTGAGGTCCACCCGTTGATGCGCCAATCAAAATAAGATCCGGGCGACTATTTACCCTATTCATAGCTATTTATTATTATTAATATCATCTTATTCTAGCTGTTTTGATGATAACTACGAACTTTTTATTAGTGATTTATGTATAGCGTTTTAACATGCTCGGAATATCTAAAATAATGGCAATCCCACCATCTCCTGTAATTGTTGCGCCTGCCAAGCCTTCGACTTGCGTTAATAAAGCGCCTAAAGGTTTGATAACCACTTCTTCTTGACCAAGCAGCTGGTCAACCACAAAACCAATGTGTTGATGCCCAGCACTCACCACAACAACGTGTTGATGCTGTTCTTCTTCCTCTTTACTTTTCTGGTAATTTGGAATTAACCATTCATTTAAATAATACAGCGGTACCGCCTTACCTCTAACCAACACCACCAATTCACCATTAATTAAATTAGTATTGGATAAATCAAGGCTTAGGATTTCTACTACGCTAGATAATGGCAAGGCAAAAACTTGTTCCGACAGCTTGACCATAAGAGTCGACATAATAGCCAGCGTTAACGGCAGTTTAATAATTATTTTACTACCCACACCCAATTCGGATTCAACGTGAACAGTACCATTCATTCCTGAGATACGTGTTTTCACTACGTCCATACCGACACCACGACCCGACACGTCTGATATTTCAGTTTTAGTTGAAAACCCAGCCGCAAAGATCAGGTTGTAGCACTCTAGATCGGTTAACCTTGATGCCGCCTCTTCGTCCATCATGCCTTTACTAACCGCACTATTCCTTAAGACATTAGCATCCATTCCCTTACCATTATCTTCAATGGTTAATAGAATGTGATCACCTTCTTGAAAAGCACTTAAAACCACTAAGCCTTCCTCCGGTTTGCCCGCGGCCAACCTTTCTTGCGGTGTTTCTATGCCATGATCTACCGCATTTCTCACTAAATGCACTAAAGGATCGGACAATGCCTCAACTAAGTTTTTGTCTAAATCGGTCTCTTCCCCGACTAATTCTAGCGATATCTTTTTATTCAGGCCACGCGCTAAATCACGAACAACACGTGGAAAACGGCCAAAAACCTTTTTAATCGGTTGCATGCGTGTTTTCATCACCGCCAACTGTAGATCGGCTGTCACAATATCGAGGTTAGAAATAGCCTTGGTCATTTCGTCTTCTTCATGGCCTGCTCGTAGCTTGGTTAATCTATTTCTAACCAATACTAATTCACCCACCATATTCATTATTTCATCAAGCCGTTTTGTATCCACACGAACAGAGGTTTCGGCTACTTGCTTAGCGGGCGCTTTAGTGTCCTTTTCTAAAACGGGCTTCGGCGCGTCCATAACCTTGCTCTTGATGGGGTCCGTTATATCAGCTTTTTGTTTTTCAACAGTCTGAGTAACTGCCTGTGGTGTTGGCCCTTTAGGTACCTCTGTTGTCGCCGCTTTGGGAGCTTGTCCTTTGCCATGCAGTTCATCCAGCAGTTGTTCGAATTCTGCTTCGCTAATATCGTCTGCAGCGGCTTTTTCATCATCCACATTGTCAACACCTACCTGTATTGAAGGTGCGTTATTTTTACCATGCAATTCATCGAGCAGTTGTTCGAACTCTTCTTCAGTAATATCATCTGAGTCAGGTTGGCTTTCTGTTTTAGCCGCGGTTGTTTGGCCCTCTTGCGAAGCGGACTTTAGCATCGCTTCAAATTCTTGCTGCACTTCATCGCTTACCGATTCTTCTTCAACTACCGATGCTTGTTCTTGCATAGGCTCTACGGGTTGTCCCTGTGCGTCTGGTTCATTAACCGGAGTCGCTCCAGTTGCGGGTAGTTTAAAAGCGGCGATTTCAGCTATCAAATCTTGTGCAGCAGGCTCAGGTTCTTCACCCTCACGTACCTTGCTGAACATTTCATTGACCACGTCCAAGGCCCTTAAAATACTATCCATTAGCGCCGCATCAGCTACACGCCCACCATTTCTTAAAATATCGAAAACGTCTTCGGCAATATGACAAATATCGACTAAAGGATCTAATGATAAAAAGCCAGCACCACCTTTAATTGTATGAAACCCTCTAAATATCGAATTAAGTAATTCCACATCATCAGGCGATCGCTCTAATGCGATCAACTCATCGTTGAGTTGCTCAAGAATCTCACCTGCTTCGACTAAAAAGTCTTGCAATATTTCATCATCTAAATCAATAGCCATTATTGTTCCCTAAAACCCTAAACTTGATAAAAGATCATCTACTTCATCTTGACTATTAACCGCGCCTTGAACGTCAATCCCAGGAACAAGAGGGCCATCTAACTGCCCTTTTTCTTGCGCCTTAGATTCGGCTACCTTGGGTTGCGGTGTGCCTGCGATTCTTATTAGGTCTACCAAACTGTTTTCTACGTCCTGAACCAATGTAATCACTTTTTTGATGATTTGACCGGTCAAATCTTGGAAACTTTGCGCCAACACAATATCATTCGCTTTATCGTGCACAAACTTTGTGTTTCTACAGGATTCATCTAAGTAGCTTGTAATTTCAGCCGACATTATTTTGAATTCGTCGAGCGACAGTTCACGACCCAAAAATTTATGCCAGTTTTTTGACAGCCTCTCAGATTTTTGTTGCATTTCATCTGTGACAGGAAGTATCTCATCGATAGCGTTCAAGGTTTTATTGGCCGCCTCGTCCGTCATTTTTATCACATAATTTAATCGCTCTTTTGCATCTGGGATGCCTTTGTCGGTAATATCATTTAATTGAGAGTCCAACGCAAATGACGCTAAATTATCGTGTAACTGGCGCGTTAACTGGCCCACTTCTCTAAATAAGCTTCTCTCCCTCTCAAGGGTAATTGAACTCAATACCTCACCTGTTGCTGCATCATCATTATTTTCAATATTTGCCACTAATTGCTTCGCTTTTTCTAAAAGCTCCAATCTATCTCGTTCATTTTGCATCATAGCCCCCTTGTGACTTGCGCACATTAACCTGCACTACGTGCAAAAATTTTGTCTATTTTCTCTTTCAGTGTCGCTGCAGTAAACGGCTTAATAATGTATCCATTAACCCCTGCTTGAGCTGCTTCTATAATTTGTTCACGTTTAGACTCAGCGGTTACCAAAAGCACCGGCATAGCGGCTGTTTCAGGATTTGATCGCACCATTTTCAATAAGTCGATACCTGTCATACCTGGCATATTCCAATCCGTTACTAAAAAATCATAATGCCCAGACTTTAGTTTTGGCCACGCGGTTTGCCCATCATCAGCCTCATCTAAATTAGTAAAGCCCAACTCTCGCAACAGGTTTTCTACTATCCTTCTCATAGTAGAAAAATCATCTACTACGAGAATCTTCATATTCTTATCCAATGGAAATACTCCTAACTATGTTAAACTTGATTACCGAACTATCGGCCACCATGCGAACAAGTTTAGTCAATATTTTAGAAATACTTTACTAAAGTTATATTTTTTATTCTGACGGTGCGAAATCAAGTAAACGCGATTTTAAGCGAAGCATTGCTTGATTGTTTATTTGGCAAACCCGAGACTCACTAACGCCTAAAACCTTACCGATTTCCTTAAGGTTTAATTCATCGTCATAATAAAGTGATACAACCATTCGCTCACGCTCTGGCAGGCTTGAAATGGCATCGACTAAGGCTGATTTAAAGTCTACGTCATTGAGGTTGTCTACTATATTTTCTGATGAAGTTTGCCCATCGTCATCATCCATCTCGTCCGTACTAAATAGTCTACAACAGCTGCTGTCTTGCAATATTTTATGATACTCATCCAGCGTAACCTCAAGCATTTCAGCAATTTCCGTATCACGCGCATCACGGCCTGTTGCTTGCTCGATCTGCCGCATGACTTTGGCAATATGACGCGCCTTTCTATGCACTGATCGTGGCGTCCAATCAGTACGCCTGACGTCATCTAACATCGCCCCCCGTATGCGAATTCCTGCATAGGTAGCAAAGCTTGCGCCGTGTGTATCACTGTAATTATTTGAGGCTTCTAATAGGCCCAACATACCCGACTGAATTAGATCCTCTACCAACACCGTATCGGGCAATCGGGCTAGTAGGTGATAAGCTATACGCTTAACAAGTGGCGCATGCGTAGCGACCAGTTCCCCGGCACTTTTTGCCTGCAGGTTGGTATACATCGCAATGCCGTTCACCCGGTAGACTCTCCTAATTGACTAGACTGTATCAGTCGTTCGACAAAAAACTCTAAATACCCGCCTGCACCACGTTGGATTGGCCAATTATCAATTGTTTTTGCCAAGCTTTTAATCGCTTGTGAAGATGGGCTGTTAGGCATTAACTCTACCACGGCTTGTTGCTTTTGCACGGACTTACGAAGACTTTTATCGAAGGGCACCGCGCCTGTAAAGTACAAAGCAACATCCAAGTACTGGTCAGTGACTTTACAGAGTTTTGAATACAGTGTTTTACCGTGCTGTAATGACTCCACCATGTTAGTAATAATGTGAAAACGGTTTAAACCATGATCTCGGTTTAATAATTTTATCAGGGCATAGGCATCTGTTAATGAGGTAGGCTCATCACAAACTACAATCAATACCTCTTGGCAAGCCCGAGCAAAATTAATGACACCACCATGAATACCCGCTGCCGTATCGACTAATAAGATGTCAATATCGTGCTCGAACTCACTGAACGCATTGATAATCCCAGCTTGCTCCATGGTGCCGATTTCTGCCATATGCTGTACCCCAGAAGAGGCAGGAACTACCTTTAACCCATGCGGCCCTTCAACCACAATGTCAGCCAGTGACTTTTCGCCACTCAGTACGTGCGTCAAATTATAGCTAGGATGCAGGCCTAATAAAATATCGACATTGGCCAAGCCCATATCAGCATCTAACAGCGCCACTTTACGACCTAATTTACACAAAGAAACACCCAAGTTAACCGACAAGTTGGTTTTTCCCACCCCGCCTTTGCCGCTGGCAATTGCGATAACTCTGACTGGTTTATTATTTGTCATTCTTCGTATTCCAGATGCTTGATCTAGCCCTTCTTTAAACATTCGCATGTGACGTCGACCCATCTAATAATACGGACAAGGCGATATCATCATCATCCGGCAAGGTCGTGGGCTCAATAAATTTTGCCATTAAATCCTTGGCCGACGGGTAGTGTAAGTCTTCAGGGACACGTTGCCCATCGGTTACAAAGTTTAATGGTAACCGTTGCTCAATGATGGCAGATAAAGCACTACCAGGGCAATCAGTTTCATCCAGTTTACTTAAAATACAACCAACCGGCTTGGCGTCAGCAAAGGTATTCATGACCTCGCGCATAGCTCGTGCTTCGGTCGTTGCTGAAATAACCAAATAACTCTCTATATTAAATTGTTCTTGCTGCAATAACCCAAATTGCTCTGTCATTCGAACATCGCGTTGACTCATCCCTGCGGTATCAATTAACACCAATTTTTTATCAATAAAATCTGTCAGTGCTTCTTGAAAGTCGTCTTTCGTTGAGGCAACGCGCATCGGTACTCCTAAAATCCTAGCAAAATTACTCAATTGCTCGTGCGCACCAATTCTAAAGTTATCCGTGGTGATCAAACCAATACTGTCGACACCATGGCGCATTCTATAGCGGGCGGCTAGTTTAGCTATGGTCGTCGTTTTACCCACACCTGTTGGCCCAACTAAGGCCACTAAGCCACCTTCATCTAAAATCTTATTATCTGTGATCGGTAAAGATTGCGCAGTGACTTGTAAACACTCAAGCCACGCATCTTCTAACTCACAGTCAACAACGATTGTTTCAGCCAATTTGAGGCTTAGTTTCTTTGAAAAACCTGTGTCTAATAATCGCCGTATTACATCGATTCGTACCGGGTTTTGTTGTATTTTGTCGGCCCAAGATAGCTCATTCAATTGCGTCCTGAATTCGTGCCGCATCATGTCCAATTCGTGTTTGACGGCTTTGATCGCCGGGTCTTCAAACCATTCTGCTTTTTTAGAGGCCACTGTCTTTGTCTTTAATCGTGGTTCTTTAACGTCTATGGCTTCGCTAGGGCGTTTTACTTCGGCCGGCCTGTAATCATCGCGGTAAGATTGTTTTGGCGGTTCATTCCAATCAATCGACACCCGGTCCTTTTTTAGTTGTTGTTCAAGCCGTTTGTTAAGTAGGTCTTCTTGTTTATCTGCAGCGTCGCGAACCGCTCGTTCGTCGTAATCTTTTGCTGCCACAACCTCCACACCGTTATCAACAGTGGTATTAGAAAGAATAACAGCATCAACACCCAGCTCTTCTTTAACCAACCTGAGTGCTTCGCGCATATCTGGCGCAAAAAATCGTTTAATTTTCATTACGTATTACCTCGTAAAGTATAAACCCCCTACCGAGGGTAGTTAATGTGATTGCCATCAAGTCTTTAGTATTGAACTTAGCCATTAGGCCCTACACTACCAACTACCCTCACTTGTCTATCTTCAGGGATTTCGTTGTATGACAGCACATTTAGATTGGAAATTGAGTGACGTACAAAGCGTGCAAGCCAAGGCCTTAGAAAAGACGACACCAATAACACGGCGCTTTTACCTTCCATTTCTAATTTCTGCGTACTTTCTTGCAATGCATTGATCATTCTTTCAGCGAGTCCTGGTTCAAGTCCGGCGCTACCATCCACTGACGCCTGTAAACTTTGTTGCAATAAGCGTTCCAAATCTGGGTCTAGCGTAATTACTGACAGTTCATTGTCTAAGCCACTGATTTTCTGAACAATTGAGCGGCCTAACGCAACGCGAACCGCCGCTGTTAATGCGCCAGTTTCTTGACTCACTCGACCGTGTTCAATTAATGTTTCCGCCACGGTGCGCATATCACGTACTGGAATATTTTCCTGTAGTAAGTTTTGCAATACTTTAACCACTGAGCCAAGAGGCAAGGTATCCGGTACCAGGTCTTCAACCAACTTAGGTGCCGACTTTTTCAGGGTATCTAACATTTGTTGTACTTCTTCGTGCCCTAGCAACTCATGCGCGTGGGTTTGTATGATTTGGCTAAGGTGCGTTGCAACCACTGTGCCTGGGTCAACCACGGTATAACCCATGGTTTGCGCTTGATCTCGTTGCGCCTTATCAATCCATACTGCGTCAAGACCAAATGCCGGATCTTTGGTTGCTATACCCTGCACATCACCAAATACTTGCCCCGGGTTAATTGCCATTTCTCTATCTGGGTGAATCTCTACTTCACCGATATTAACGCCCATTAAGGTCAGACGATAAATATTTGGCGCCAGGTCTAAATTGTCACGAATATGCACCGCAGGAATTAAGAAACCGAGTTCTTGTGAAAGCTTCTTTCTGACGCCTTTAATGCGTGACATCAACTCGCCCCCTTGGGTCTTATCGACTAACGGAATAAGCCGGTAACCAACCTCTAGGCCAATCATATCGACCGGTGCAACATCATCCCAAGAAAGCTCTTTAGGCTCTTCAGGCATGGTTTGAACTTTAGGCGCTGGTTCAAGCGCCACTAATTTTTCGATGCGTTGTTTATTATGGACAGAATAGGCTAAATAGCCCAACGATAAAGCCAAAATAATAAACACCAAATTAGGCATGCCGGGTATTAAGCCGAGTGCTCCAATAATTCCCGCACTGATAGCCAGAGCCTTAGGGTTACTTAACACTTGAACCGACACTTGCTCACCCATGTCTTGGGCGCTATTAACACGCGTGACGATAATGGCTGTTGCTGTCGACAATAAAAGACCGGGGATCTGAGCGACAAGGCCATCACCAATCGTCAATAAGGTGTAATATTCCATCGCCTGAGAAAAGGGTAAGTCGTGCTGTAGCGTACCAACAGCTAGGCCGCCAACGATATTAATTAAAAGGATTAAAATACCTGCGACCGCATCACCACGTACGAATTTACTCGCACCATCCATTGAGCCATAAAAGTCAGCTTCTTGACTTATTTCCGCCCGTCGGTCACGCGCTTGGTCTTGGGTTAATAAACCTGCATTTAAATCGGCATCAATCGCCATTTGTTTACCGGGCATTGCGTCCAGGGTAAATCGAGCACTCACTTCAGAAACCCGCCCAGCACCTTTGGTAACGACCACAAAGTTAATAATAATTAAAATGCTAAAAACCACCAAACCGACGGCATAGTTACCACCAATGACAAACGAACCAAACGCCTCGATAACCTTGCCCGCTGCATCACCCCCATTATGACCTTCTAATAATACAATACGCGTAGAGGCCACGTTTAAGCTCAACCTCAGTATGGTGGCTACCAATATAAAGCTGGGGAAAACGGCAAAGTCTAATGGCCGCAGAGCATATACCACCACCAATAATACGATCAGTGACAGCGCAATATTAAAGGTGAAGAGCAAATCCAGCATGAACGGGGGTAGCGGCAATACTAACATCGCCAAAATGACCATAATTAAGATAGGCGCACCTAAGCCATTACGGGCAAAATCGAGTAGTAATTTTGAAATATCGTTAAAGCTCATCGTTTTAAATAGTTAATCAATTTTAGTGTGTCCTATTAGCGTATTTTTTATACTCATCAGGTATCGTAATACTGTCTGGTGGCGTGGGTTTTTTCCAGCGTTTTTCAGTTGCGATTCGTAGTTGGTAAACATAGGCAAGTACTTGAGCTACAGCTAAATACAGGCCTTTTGGTACCTCTTCATTTAATTCAGTTGTGTAAAATAACGCCCTGGCCAGCGGGGGTGCGGATACCAAAGTAATACCATGGCTCAATGCAATATTTCTAATTTGTGCGGCGACTAAGTCACCGCCTTTCGCCACAACAATTGGCGCAGAGGAACCGCCGTCTTCATATTTAAGTGCCACTGCAAAATGCGTCGGGTTCGTCACGATCACATCGGCCTTGGGTACTTCCTCTAACATTCTGCCTTGAGACATTTCTTGTTGTAACTGACGCACTTTGCTTTTAACTTCCGGCCGCCCCTCAGTTTGCTTCATTTCATCTTTGACCTCCTGCAAGGTCATTTTTAATTTCTTTTTATACTCCCAAAGACTAAAAGGAACGTCGATAGCGACCACAAGCAGTAATGATGCACATAAAATGACAAACGATAGTGTCATCATTTCACTCGCCCGTATCAGCGCAGCTTGCAAGGTAAGCTGACTTAAATTAATAAATTCTGTTAAGTAAATATCACTGACGAAAAACATGACACCTAAGACCAATAAAAACTTAAGTAAGGATTTGACCAATTCAACCAAGCTGCGAACAGCAAACATACGTTTTAAACCAGCCAAAGGATTCATTTTGCTGGCTTTTGGGCTAAAGGCGTCCGCACTAAACGCCCAGCCGCCCATCGCAATAGGCCCTGCCAATGCAGCAAACATCATCGCCGCCAAAAACGGCGCTACAAATACTAAGGCTTGCTGCATGAATAACTCCAGCGTTGTCACCGTTGCCATGGGGTCAAATAAGGTCGCACGATCAATGGAAAAAGCATTTTCCATCACCGACCAAAGACCAAGAAAAATTCGATCACCGGTCATCCAAATCATCACCGAACCCATCATCAAAACGACCACCGTGTTAAGCTCTTTTGACCGCGCGATGTCACCCTTTTTTCGCGCGTCTTCCTCCCGCTTGGCGGTGGGTTCCTCGGTTTTTTCTTGGTCGCTTTCTTGCTCTGCCACGTTAGGTCCTTATCCGTAAAAAATCACCAATCACGCCATAACTTTCGACGAGCAAATTAGTGAAATTATTCAATACAGACGGCAGTGTTAACCACATTAACAAGGCACCTAGTACTAGGGTAATAGGAAAACCCACGGCAAAAATATTCAACTGTGGCGCGGCACGGGTAACCACGCCAAAAGCAACGTTAACCATCAATAAGGAGGCAATTGCTGGCATGGCCATTAACAGCCCTGCCGAAAACAAACGACTAGACCATGCAATGACTGACCATAGGTCAGAGCGTTCAATGCCATTAACCCCAATCGGTAAGCTCTGGAAACTATCAATCAACATTTCAATTAACAACAAATGCCCACCTAGGGTTAAAAATAATAAGGTTGATAACACTAAATAAAATTGACTAATCACCGGTACGCTAACACCCGTTGCTGGATCGACCATCGACGCGAAACCAAGCCCCATACTATAAGCAATGCCCTGCCCGGCAAATATCACCGCGCTAAACACCAGTTGCAAAACAAACCCCATCAATAAGCCGATTAAGATTTGTTGTAAACCAGTGACCAGCCCTTGATGACTCATCACCTCAATCGCAGGGGCTTGCGGTAACAGGGGTATCGTGAAAAAGGTAATTAATAGCGCCGCTCCAACAATAATTTTTGAATCAACAAATCGTCCACTGAATACCGGTATAGAAACGAACATGGCGCTGATTCTTAATAAAGGCCAAAAAAAACTAGACGCCCATAGCATGATTTGTTGCTCACTAAAAACCATGATGAAAAAGCGGTCTATTATTCATGATCAGCCGATTAGTTCAGGAATTTGCAAATACGTTTGCCGTGTAAAATTAATAATTAAACGTAACATCCAGGGGCCGGCAACCGATAACACAATGACCGTGACCAGAAGCTTAGGTACAAAACTTAAGGTCATTTCATTAATCTGGGTTGCCGCTTGAAACATTGCCACTAGCAAACCAATCGCCAGCGCAGACAATAAAATAGGCGCCGACAACAAAACGGTCAGTTGTAGAGCTCTTTCACCTAAATCCATTACGCTATCTGGGGTCATATTTTTACTCTGTTAGATAAAGAAACTAGCCGCAAGCGTTTCCATAATCAGTGCCCAGCCATCCACTAAAACAAACAACATTAATTTAAATGGTAATGAAATAATCAATGGTGACAGCATCATCATACCCATCGACATCAGCACACTGGCGACCACCATATCAATGATCAAAAACGGTATGAAAATCATAAATCCAATTTGAAATGCTGTTTTTAATTCGCTGGTTACAAAGGCAGGCAATAAAAGCGACAGGGGCACTTCGCTACTGTCATTGATGGGCTCGGCACCAGAAATTCGGGCGAACATATCCAGATCATCACTTCTAGTTTGACGCAGCATAAACTCACGGAAAGGCAAGATAGCCTTAGTGATAGCGATGTCGGCCGATATGTGATCATTTAGGTAGGGTTGCAAGGCCTCATCATTCGCACGCTCAAACACCGGTGACATGATGAAAAAAGTTAGAAACAGCGCCAAACCCAAAAGAATTTGGTTGCTGGGCGTTTGTGGGGTGCCCATCGCCTGACGTAAAATAGAAAAAACAATAATAATTCGGGTAAACGAAGTCATCATAACAAGCAAACTGGGTAAGACCGTTAACACGGTCATTACCGCTAAAATTTGCAGCGTTACGGAATAACTTTTGCCGTCACCGGCAATGGTAATTGCTTCGATACCTCCGGCCGCAAAAGCCAAGTTCGGCATAAGCAATAACAACGCCATGATTAATATTTTCATTCGGCGCCTTTTTTACTCATCATGCTTTGCAAGTTCTGCTGAAAGCTTCCGCTCGGGCGCGAATCGCTTTCGTTGATCTCCCCTTCATCAAAGGTGTGTAGCTTAACCACCCGACCGGGGGCTACACCAAGTAACAAATACTGTTTTCCTGCGCGTATTAACACAGCTTTTTCGCGTGTACCTAAAGAGATCCCTGAAACGACTTTTAATGCGCCGACTTGGCCCAGCCCAAATCCCGTTAATCGTTTTGCTAACCACGCGACGATCACAATCACTAGCAACACAAACATAAGCCCAACACTCCACTGTGTGAGATTGGCTGTCGATAAAGGGTCGACACTTTGTGAACCGACGGTTACAGGCTCAGATGCTAATAACATGCTGGGCATGGCCATCAAGATAAACGAGGTTAGCTTAAGCATTATTTTAATTTTTTAACCCGTTCTGCAGGGCTAATAATGTCCGTCAAGCGTAAACCAAACTTATCATTTACAACCACTACCTCACCACGTGCAATTAAGGTTTTATTCACCAACACATCCATCGGCTCGCCTGCTAAACGGTCTAACTCAATCACTGAGCCTTGATTTAATTGCAACAAATTACGAATACTAATTCGCGTGCTGCCCACTTCCATTGAAATGGTAACGGGCACGTCCAAGATAACGTCAAGGTTGACCTCGCCACCCATACCCATCAAGCCACCGGTGTCTGCGAGCGCGTCAAACGATGCCGCCTCTGCACTAGCTTGCTCACTTAATGCATCACCCCAATCAGCTTCGCCTGATGCCTGTTCGTCTAACGCATCGCCCCAATCCGCTCCATCAGATTCCTTTTCACCTGCTGCCTGTTCCTCAAGGGCATCGCCCCAGTCCGCACCGTCATTGTCATTGTCATTATTGTCATCATCACTCATCGTTAAGCCTCATTTTTAATCACATTTTTAAACTCATCACGCTCTGTTTTTTCCAGCAATTGCACGGCAAAATTACCATTGCTGACACCCAGCTTGCACCTAAATAGCGGCATATCGCCCGATTCCAGCAAGACGTGTTCAGGTAAATCTAAAGGTAAAATGTCACCCACTTTAAAATTCAGCACATCACCCAAGGTTTTTTCCTGTTTTATCAAGGTACTCACTAAATCCACTTCGGCGGTGGTGATGTCTTTTCTTAAGGTCGATTTCCATCGTTCATCGGTATCACCACGGTCACTTTGAATACCCGCGTCAAGCAATTCACGAATTGGTTCTAGCATGGTATAGGGCAAACTAAATTGAACATCCCCACCGCCCCCTTCAAGTTCAAGGTGAATGGTTGAAACAATCATGATTTCAGTTGGGCTCACTATATTGGCAAATTGTGGATTGACCTCTGAGTTTACGTATTCGAAATTAAGTTTTAAAACGGGTTCCCACGCTTTGATTAAGTCTTTAAAAATAATATCCAAAACGATTCTGACTACTCGCATTTCGGTGGCTGTAAATTCACGGCCTTCGACTTTATTATGAAAACGTCCCGAACCACCAAAATACGTATCGACAATGGTAAACACCAGGCTAGGGTCTAGTACAAACAACGCCGACCCTCTTAATGGTTTGATTTTGACGATGTTTAAATTAGTTGGTACAAATAAGCTGTGCACATATTCCGAAAACTTAAGCATCTGAATGCCAGAAATGGAAATTTCAGTTGATCGCCTTAACAGGTTAAACAAGCTAATTCGAAAATACCGTGCAAAACGCTCATTAACCATTTCAAGCGTCGGCATACGGCCGCGTATGATTCTATCTTGACTTTGGAAATCATACTGACGCGCCTCGCCAGAGGACGCATCAACGCCGGTTTCGGTTTCAACACCACCGTCATCTACACCGTGCAATAAGGCGTCAATTTCGTCTTGCGATAATAAGTCCATGTCAGACATTTACTGCATCACCAACTCGGTAAAAAAGATGTTCTTCACCTTAGATGCTACTTGCTTATCAGCCAGCACTTTATTAATTACACCTTTAATCGCGACTTGTAAGTTTGTTTTTCCCTCGAGCGATTTAAGGACTTCAGGGTCTTGATTAGACAACAATAATAGAATGTTATTACGAATCACCGGATCATGCAGTTTTACCGCATCAACCACCCGATCATCGGTTGTTAATAAACTTATTTCTACCTTAAGAACCCGGATGCTACCTGCTTTAAAATTAACCAAGAAGGCTGGGCTTAACGGTAAGTAAGTTGCAGCCGACTCCACTGAGTCGTCTTCATCAGACTCAGCATTTTCTTCTTTTTCAGCAGATTCTTCTTTAGCTGGGTCGGATGATGTAGACGGCTGTTCATCGTCAAAAATCCCCATAAAATATAGTACGGCACCCGTAACTAGCAACAAGGCCATCACTCCTGCAGCAATAATAATGATAAGTTTTTTCTTAGAACCCGCTTCCTGATCTACCGACTCGTCTTGTTGTTCTTCTTCAGCCATCACCCACCTCAATTATTATGATTAAAATTATTCCAAGCAATTGCTATGCCATCTAATAACTAATTCAATAACAAAGACTTAGAAAACCTATTTAACACCCTGTCAAATTCAGACCTTTATTATAGGCATGTACTGCGCTAATCCGCCAAAAAATTGTCACTAAAAACGCACTGCTGAAACATGCCAGAAAAGGGTATTAAATACCCTTTCAATTATCCTGTTTAGTTGAGTGTAGAAGAAGATCAGCCCCTAAACCACTAATGGAATAATAGTTGGACAGCTGGACTGGGTGTTGAACACCTTGTGACGACTCATTTATCCGCCCGTATTGAATACAGATACTCAGAGTATCCGACAGAACACTTGGATGCATCAGTGGCATGGCGACGGTACGCTTGAAAAACAAGATTATGATGAAGATAGCCTGCGCATCGGTATTGCTTATTACTTCTAAACACCTGTAGCCGCATGAAGAGGGCTGCCATAGAGCGGCCCTTTTTTTCGTTTTCAAAGGCCGTTAGCCCACAAAAAACCCAGTAAAAACGGCACGCCAGTTTTTTTATTGGTGGTTCTTAAACATACTATTTCGGCTTGCTCGCTTTAATTAAAATTCGATCAGTGTTGTAACGCAAGCCGTCCGTATAGATAGATTGGCTGTGGTCATCCGATGGGTTAGCCAACAGGTCAGACGTTGCTTCAATAGTAAACCCCGCCTTTTCTACCATCTGTTTAATGATCCTTGGTTCGATGCGATGCAAGTTCGCATTATCGTAAGCCGCCTCCCCGACATGATCACTGACACCTAAAGTACCTCCCGGCTTAAGAGCCCTATAAATTGCCTGAAGGAAGGTTTGAACCCCAGGCTCGCCATCACCTGGCTTTTCAGAATTATAGATATCGTGCATATTGAACCCCCAATAGGCCATATCAATCGAGTTTTCAAATGGCATATCCTCGGCATCAACCACCATGTACCTTACATTTGGCAATCGTTCATTTTGCAACCTATTCAACATGGTTTTATGGTGCGCACCGTCAATCAACTGTAAGACATAGTGATAATTATGTGCGTAAACAATGCCGCTAGCACCCACTGCGGCAGAAAAAACCTCTGTGTTATAGCCACCACCGGTGGTCATATCAAGCACCGTCATACCCTCTTGTAAATCGTAAAACTGTGCCATTTCTACAGGTTTTCTACCAGGGTCTTTTAGCGCGTCGTATTGATCACGCCCGGGGGATTTTAACTGCAGTTTAATGCGCTCGACCATCGCCTTGTCGCCCTCATCGGCAATGACGTAACCCATCGTAATAACAAAGGCCAATACACAGGTAAAAATAAGTCCTTCTTTGATCATGGTATACGCTCCAATAAGGTAATGTGGTGTCTATAAAATAATGATGGCAAAACGGAAAACCATAGCCCACAGAACTAAGCACGAAAATAAATAAGATGCGAAACGTAATGGAACATTATTTACCACGCAATGTATGCTTGAGTGCACTAACCGTAGCCCAACAAAGGCCCATGCTAAAGCAATGAATAGTTGATCAACTAAATTCAAAACATACAGAAAGACGCAAAGCGCATAGAAAATAATCGGGAGCTCACATAGGTTTTTAAAATTATTTGATGGCCGATTGATTCGCTCAGGAACAACTGCATTTAATTTTTCTGGTGTATTTAAGTGTTCTGCTGACTCATCGTTTTGTGCAATCCATTTCAATCTAAGTATGTACATGTAGACCCATACAACAAATGTAAGTAGCATTAAGGCTACTGAGGGTTGGAGTATTGAGTCTTGCATGGGTATCTCCATAGTGTTTATGGTTTAAGGCACACTGCAACTGTCATCTGCCTATAAAAAGCTAAGGTACTGGCTTCTTCTATTCTGGCCTTAACTATCATTATATGAATAATCATGGTCAAAACAACGTGCCCCGTCTATTTTAAGTTACTGCCTAAAACAAGAACGTGTAGATAAAATACAAACTCTTATCTCTGCTTAAAATACGCACCTTCTTCGCGCCCTTAATGACCTAGATAAGAAAGGACTTTATTTGGCTTTTTTTAACAGCCAAAAATCAAAGAAACCCGATACAAGAAAGACCATTGGAAAGGTCACCCCCAACATCGCTGTAGCAATCCATAGCTCTAATTCCCAACCACCTATCGGGCCAGAAATCAGCTCATGACCTACGAATAAATAAGCGGCATAACTGTAGAGTCTGTACATGAGTAGGCCCGCTATAACTGAGCAGGCTAATAGCGCAAAACCACGGTAAGGCTGTTTTAAATTAGGGAATAGGCTAAATTGCATCATATTGTTAACCAAAAAGGCACCAAAAAGCATGCAAACGGGTACTTGAATCATATAATTGACCTGCTCCATACCTATAAAGTCAGTAAAAAACCAACGAACTATCAAGGCAAATAACAGAATATAAACCGTTCCAATAAGACCTCGAATAGGCTGTGGACGCCCCATGGACAGTTTACTTATAGGCCAGAAATCAAATAAAGAATGTATGACGATAACCCCTGCCGTTGTCACGGCAAACGTCATAGCAACCCATGAATCAAACAAGCCTTTTGGATCAATTTCAACGTGGTAAAGCGGGTGAACAATTTCACCGTTAGGGGTGGGTATATGCGCTAATGCGGAGTAGTCAAAAAAGACAAACCAAACGATGTAAGCTAAGACATATGTTGCCATCAGGGTCACTAACCCAATAATGACAGGGTTTTTACTTAGTAAGGAAAAGGGCCACGCGTGCCAAATCGGAATAAGCCATAAAACAGTCACTACAGTAAGAATCGTATACTGGATAAACATGGGGGTGTCGCCATAATTTAGGCCAACCAAAGTGGACAATAACAGGGTAAAGAATGCACCTGCCCCTACAGTAATAAGGGTTAAGCTAATGCCCTTTAGGGGCTGAGACATATTGCCGATTCGTTTCGGTAAGTTGTTTTGCCAAAACAAATTTAATATCACTTGTGTAGGCGTTGCACACATAAAAGCGATGCCAACCCAGCCAGTAAAAAAGTGTTGCTCAAAAGGAAGAATACAAACTGCGGCTAGTGTTAACACGACAATGATACCCATACACCCCGTTAATAATATGGATGAAAGTGGCTGATTTTCTGTTTGACTGGTCATGGGTATCCTTTAATATTATTTTTATAATTCAACCGTAAACTAACAATGCCTTTTATTAAAGTCTGGGTTATAGATAAATTATTAAACCCACCGTCGATTACGCTCAAAAAACCGCACTATTAACCAAGGGCCTTGACGCTAGTAAAGGAATAGTTTAGCTTAAGCTAATATAAGAAGCTAGCCAAAAAAAGAGGTCCGTATGAGTGCAAAAAAACAACTACATTTTGGCGCTTTCATGCGACCAGCTAGCATTCATAGCTGCAGTTGGCGTTACCCCGGTGCCTTTTCAGATGCTAATTTTAACTTTAAACATCATATTCGTTTTGCGCAAAAATTAGAAAAGGGACTTTTTGATGCCATCTTTATGGCTGATCATGTTGCCTTATTAAATATGCCAGAGGACGCTTTAAAGCGAAGCGCCACCGTTGTTTCGCTTGAGCCACTCACTTTACTACCGGCTCTTGCTGCCGTAACAGAACATATCGGGCTTATTGCGACAGCATCGACGACATACACGGAGCCTTACCATATTGCTCGTAAGTTTGCTTCACTCGACCATATCAGTGACGGCCGAGCTGGTTGGAATGTTGTTACGTCAGCCAATCCGCTAGAAGCACTAAATTTTGGATTAACAGAAGCCGTTGAGCACGATGTCCGTTATAGGCGAGGTAGAGAGTGCTATGAAGTCGTCACAAAATTATGGGATAGCTGGGAGGACGACGCGATTATCCAAGATACTAACAATGGTATATTTTCAGACCTAAGTAAGTTACACCCTCCAAAACACAAGGGTGAATTTTATTCTGTTGAAGGCGCACTAAATGTTGCACGCCCAGTTCAAGGCTGGCCCCTTATTGTTCAGGCAGGTGCGTCTGAAGCTGGACGACAATTCGCATCTGAAGTGGCTGAAATGGTCTTCTCAGCGGCCAGCACACTATCAGCAGCTCAAGAATACTATGCAGATATAAAAGCTCGAGCAAAGGCCTATGGCAGAGAACCCGAGCACCTTGTAGTCTTTCCTGGCTGCTTTGTTATTATTGGCAACACACTAGAAGAAGCAAAAAGTAAAAAACGGCTGCTAGATAGTATGGTTGACCCCAGTACTGGTATGGGCTCTTTATCTGTTTTATTAGGGTGTGATGCGAGCCAATTCGAACTCGATGCAGCACTACCTGAAATACCTGAAACAAACGCAAGCCAAACTGGAAGGCAAAAAATCATTGATATGGCAAAAGAAGATAACATGACCGTCCGTGAGTTAGCCCAACATTTTGGCGGCTCTTTTGGCTGCCTAGAAATGGTTGGCACCGTTGCAATGATTGCTGATCAAATGGAAGAATGGTTAGAGTCAGAAGCCTGCGACGGATTTAATATTATGTTTCCTTTTTTACCGCAAGGCATTGATGATTTTGTTGACAAGTTAGTACCTGAGTTACAAAAACGCGGTCTTTACCGCACGCGCTATGAAGGCAAAACATTACGTGAGAATTTAGGGTTACCAAGACCTAAAAACCGCTACTGCAGCTAAAACCTTAAGCTCAAATAAAACAACCTCAAGCTTCGTAGCTCAAGCGTTTAGTCTAAAAACCTAAACGGCTGCCAACTGCTCTGATTAAAGTCAATCTGACTGCATTATTCCTTTTCATTTGTTAGCGATATGTCCTTGCTAAGGAACGTTGAAAAGAGCGCTAGTTTCACGACCCTTTTTACTTTACGTGTGCAACATACGCCACGGTAAATGCGGTCTCTTGAAATGCTTTTAAACCGGTATCAGTAAAACTAATGGGTAGGCGATTTTCCGACAACACTAATTTACTATCCTGTGGCGACACCATTAATACATCAATGTCTGCCATCAATTGAATAGCGGCCTCTAACTTAAAACCGACGGCACCACCGGCAAATTTACCCTTTAGAGGTCGTTCTTTAATCGCGACCTTTTCAACCCCGTAGTCACTCATCAGTTGTGCAAATGCTTTTTGAAACTGCTGTAAATCGGCCCGAGTATGGGCTTTTGGTAAGCTTAATTTCCGTACTCTACAGTCGGGTAAATTAAAGCTTTGATGCTCTAGATAAAGCAAACAAATAACCGCATCATTACCGGACAGTTCTACACCACAAATTTTCATTTATATTCTTTACTCGATTAAAATAATGGAAAGGCGGATTAATAGTATTAACGTGAACAACAACTTACCATAAGTCTTGCCTTGCTCTTAAATGCCTACAATAAGAACAGCTGTATTGCCTAGGATGGGAGCTCTTCAATTAAAACGTATTGACTAAACGCCTTTAATCAAACACGCTCTTTTGTATAACGGCTTTTGGCTGCTAGCTGTCATTTAAAATAAATATCTGCCAATAAATAGCCACCCAAAATAACACCAATCCACAACACCATACTGCCAGTTGGCCAACTGCTGGCTAGGTGGTATTGCGATAAGCGGCTTGCCTGAAAGACCGATTGAAACCCTTGCCAGCTTTGTTGGGCAGCATTTGCTACCGCACAATTAAAACGTTGCAACACGGTATAACTCGCGCGCGCTGTAGCGGGTAGTAGTTTTCGATAGGTCCATTCAAAATCGATGTTCACCGAACGAAGTTCAGGTGGGTATAAGCCTTGTTTGTTTAACCAAACAAACGCTAACGCAGAGAAGAATAAGATCTGTAACTGTGCCAACACGTGCGTCATATCATAAGGCCAGTAGTCCACTTTCCATGGTAATAAGGCGTAAAGGTATTGTGGCTGTGTACCAATAAAAATACATAGCACGGCAGCAATGCTCATAGCAATCAGCATGTTAGTCGGCGCTTCTTTAACGCGAATGCCTGAGTCATGATGGAAAAAAGCAAAGTAAGGAATTTTAATCCCCGCGTGGTGGAATACCCCAGCTGAAGCAAACAACAGCATCAGCCATAAGTAGTTATGCCCTTCTAGTAACATCGCGGACATCACCATCGACTTACTTACAAAACCACTAAACAGTGGGAAGGCAGAAATGGATGCCGCGCCGACAATACAAAGCATCGCGGTCTTAGGCATCGATTTATATAAGCCACCCAGGTCAGAACCATTAATATTACCCACACGATGTAACACCGCGCCCATGCTCATAAATAGCAGGCCTTTAAAGATCACATCATTAAAAGCATGCGCCACCGCACCATTTAAGGCCAGTGCCGTACCAATACCAATACCGCAGACCATAAAGCCAACCTGATTGATCATGCTATAGGCCAGCACTCGGCGCAGATCGTTCTCAATCACGGCGTAAAAAATTGGGAAGCACGTCATCGCCGCACCGACGTAAACCAGTAGATCCGTGCCCGGGTAACCACGCGCTAAAGCGTATACGGCCACCTTAGTGGTAAAAGCAGACAAAAATACCGTACCGGTAGGTGTGGCTTCCGGATACCCTTCGGTTAACCATGTATGTAAAAAAGGAAAGGCCGATTTAATGCCAAAAGCGATTAAAATTAACCACCCTGCGGTACTTTCGATCCCAATAAAATTAAAGTCAGTTGATCCCGTTTGGTTGAAATACATCAAGGCACCAGCCAGCAATAACACCCCTGACATCACCTGAAAAATTAAATAACGGGTGCCTGTTTTTATTGCCTGCTCAGAACGGCGGGCCCAAATTAAAAACACCGAGCTCAACGCCAAGCCTTCCCAAAAAATAAACAGACTGATTAAATCACCTGCAAACACGGCACCTAAGGCACTACCGGCATAAAGTAAGCTGACAACCTGCTGCGTGGTGTCACGCACATGCAGGGCATAAATAATAGCGATGAAGCTGGCAATATGAAACAGGTAGCCAAATAATAAACTCAGTTTATCGACGCGCATAAATTCAAGTTGATAACTGAACATATTCAATGTGTATGACAGCTCTTTTGCTGTAATTAACGCATCACTTGCCACCATTGGAACAAACGGCTGTACGTCCAACCATAAATGCAAGCCGCCAAGAACAGGGGTTGCCAGTAGAATCACACTACGAAGATGCCCACGAGTGACCAGCACCAGCAAAGCGGCAATGAAAAAAGGAATAAAGGGTGGCAGACTACTCGCCCATATCATAATTTTCTTCCTTTACATCGTAATAATCTTCTTTTCGCATCAATACTTTGCGCATTTCTTTCGCAATAACAACCAACACCACGCAGGCAACAAAACCATAAATAGCATAGAAGCCAGGGAAACCTTCCCATGGGTGCACCAGATGACGGTGCACAACAAAGTCGGCAATAAACAAGCCCCCACAAATAATATAAAAACCTAATAACAGACGGGACACATTACGCGGCTTATCAAATAGGTAGGTTTTTTCATCTGTGACTTTATTTGACATATCAGCTCCCCTCAGCGGCCTGTCGCTGCATCAACAGCAAGGTTATAAAACGGGTCGGGGTAAAAGAATAAAACGATGCAAGCCAGCGATGTTAAGCCAATGGCAATTAACATACTGAGTGGCGCTTCTTTTACTTCTGTGTACACGACGCCTTCTTTTGGTTTAGCAAAAAACGCACGCACTGAAATCGGTAACAGGTAGGCAATATTGAGCAATGAACTCATCATTAATACCGCCAATAATATCCATTGTTCTGTTTGCACCATGCCCAAGGCCAAATACCATTTACTCCACATACCACCAAACGGGGGTAAGCCAATAATGCTCAAACTGCCAATGGTAAACGCAATAAACGTAAAGGGCATAGCACGACCCAAACCGCCCATGTCGCTAATGTTCTTTTTATGTGCCGCCACCAAAATTGCACCCGCGGCAAAAAACAAGGTGATTTTGGCAAACGCGTGCATCGCAATATGCATGGATGCACCGACCAAACTCATTTCTACCGCGATCAGCGCACCCAGTACGATGTAACTGAGCTGACTGATGGTTGAGTAGGCCAAACGGGCTTTAAGGTTATCCTTGGTCATTGCGATAAGCGAGGCCAGTAAAATGGTCACCGCGACAAACCAAATTATCCAGTCGCTTGCCCCCGAGCTGGTAATAAAATCACTACCAAATATATACAGGGTCACTTTTAATATCGTAAACACGCCCGTCTTTACCACCGCAACGGCATGTAACAAAGCACTGACCGGTGTCGGCGCTACCATAGCAGCGGGTAGCCATTTATGAAACGGCATAATGGCTGCTTTACCCACACCGAAAATAAACAGGGCGTACAGAATACCGGCGTATGCAGGGTCTAATTTACCAGCGAGGATACCCCCCTGCTGAAAGTCGAGCGTACCGGCCACTGACCAGGTAATTAAAATCGCTAATAATTGAAAGCCAATCGACGTGCCCAACAAAATACCCAAGTAAATTCGCCCACTGCGTTTGGCTTCAGCGGTACCTGCATGGGTCACTAGGGGATACGTTGATAGGGTTAAAATTTCATAACACAGAAATAAGGTAAACATATTGCCGGAGAAAGCAGCGGCCAAGGTACTGCTAATGGCAATCGCAAAAGCGGCATAAAAACGGGTTTGATTTTTTTCATGATGACCCCGCATATACCCAATGGCATAAATAGACGTCACTAACCACAAGGTGCCTGCCACTAAGGCAAACAACATACCCAGCGGTTCAATCGAAAAACTTACGGTGATACCGGGTACCACGTCAAACACATCAAAGCTCGGGGTTTCTCCTGCATTAATCCGTGTTGCTAGGGTAATAACCAGCAGGGCAACAACCGAGGCGCTAATTAGCGTAATCGCTTCGCGTAGATTGGGGCGTTTATCTGCCAGTACAATTAAAACCGCTGCGAGCAACGGCAATAAAATAGCCAGTATGATTAATTGTTCACTTGTTAGGCTAATCATTTATTCAGTCTCATTAGTTCGCACCTGGCATTAAAAGTTTGACCGCCTGCTCTGCCGTACCAACGGTCAGTTCCGTATTAAAGCCAAAATAGATATTGGCTAACACCAATACCCACATAGGGATAAGCATCATTAACGGCGCTTCTTTTACTGCGGTATTCTGCTGTTCCCTTTCATCCGTTGCATTAAAGTACAACACCTCAATTATTTTCCAGACGTAAGCAACGGCCAACAACGAGCCCATCAAAATCACACCGACAATCAGCCAGTGTTGTTGTTCAATCGCCGCAAGCACCAGATACCATTTGGATATAAACCCGGCTGTCCCCGGCACACCAATTAAACTAAGCCCGCCAATTACAATGGCTGCAAACGTCCACGGCATTTGTTTACCTAAGCCGGAGAAATGCTCCAGGCGGCTTGAACCCACCCGATAAATCAAGGCACCAATCGCCATAAACAAGGCCCCTTTCATTAAGGCATGATTGAACAAATGCACTAAGGTCGCGGTAACACCTAACACGCTGCCTAGGCCGATGCCGAGCATCATATACGCGATTTGAGCCACGCTGGAATAAGCCAGCAACCGTTTGCTGTCTTTTTGGTAAATGGCATAAAACGACATGGATAAAATGGCCGTTACGCATAATAGTAGGAACAATTCGTCCGTTGGTGTGTTTTCAATAAATGAAAAGCCAAACACCGTAAACACCATGCGTAACATCACATACACCGCAACCTTGGTTGCCGTTGCAGCGAGAAAAATCGTTACCACCGTTGGTGCATAGGTATACGCATTCGGTAGCCACAGGTGTAACGGGAACAACGCCAGTTTTAACGCAAAACCCACCATAATAAAGGCAAAAGCCGTATGAATAGTACGATGCTCATAGAGCTCAGGTAAGCGTTGCGCCAGGTCTGCCATATTGAGTGTGCCGGTCATGGCATATAACAAACCTACCCCAATAATAAAGAACGTTGCGCCAATCGTACCCATAATCAAGTATTGGTAAGCCGCCGTCAGTGCCTGACGTTGTTTACCTAAACTAATGAGCGCATAAGAGGATAAGGATGAGATTTCTAAAAACACAAACAGGTTAAAAATATCCCCAGTTTGCGCGATACCTAACAAGCCGGTTAGGCACAGCATAAAGGCGGCATAAAAAAGTGCGTGCTGTTGATGCGGGATTTCTTTAATCACACTTTTCAGTGCATACGGCAAGGTCAACGCAGCAATCCCCGAGACAATTAAAGCCACTAAGGCATTGGCTGCATCAATGCGATATTCAATGCCCCAAGGCGGTGCCCAACCACCGAGTTCATAACTGATAACCTGACCGCTGCTGACATTGATTAATTGCCACGCAGCCAGGTAACAAACTGACCAACTAACGAGCGTACTCAGCGCCCAAGGCAGGCGTCCATTCGGTAGCACCGCAACGATAGGTGCCGCGAGCAAAGGTAACGCAACCAACAATAGGCTTAAATGGTTTTCTATCACAGCGATTGATCCTGATTATGAATATCGTCTTCTTCAATGGTGCCGTAGGCTTCTTTAATACGCACCACTAACGCTAAACCCAGTGCCGTGGTTGCCACACCCACCACAATAGCGGTCAGGATCAACACATGCGGTAACGGGTTTGAATACAGATCAACCCCTTTTTCTATAATGGGTGTTGCGCCGCCTTTTACATTGCCGATGCTGATATAAAGCAAAAAAACAGATACCTGAAAAATATTCAAACCGACAATTTTTTTCACCAGATTGCCACGGCTAATAACCGTATAAAATCCTGCCATCATAATAATGATAACCATCCAATAATTGTAATGTCCCAGAATCATGTCCATATAATTTACTCCTGCTCCGATTCGGCGTTGCTACTTAGAACAGCTTGCCCACGTTCCGCAAAGGCAAAGAAAATAATCAACATCACTGACATCACTGTAATCCCCACACCCAACTCAATTACTAAAATACCCAGGTGCTGACCGGCCACTTGTGACGAAGCCAGCACACCGTACTCTAAAAAATTACCGCCCAATACTATCGTCGCAACACCTGTACCGGCATAAATCAGCACCCCTAGGCTTGCAAGTAGACGTAATACATACGGTGTAATCACTCTTTTGGCCTTATCAGCGCCAAAGACTAGTGCATACAAAATAATCGCCGCACTAAAAATCACACCGGCTTGAAAACCACCACCGGGTCCAAAGTCGCCATGAAACTGTACATACAGTGCAAACAGAAAAATGAGTGGGATAATGAATTTTGCAACGACACGTAAAATTAAATTATGCTTCACGATCACCGCCATTCTTTTTAACGTTAGGTTTTACACGACGACGGCCACCAATCAGTAACAATACCGCAATCCCCGCTGTAAAAATCACGGTCACTTCGCCTAATGTATCGAAGCCACGGTAACTGGCCAAAACCGCAGTCACCACATTCGGCACACCAGTCTCTGGCATGCTGTTTTCCAAATAATACGGTGCCACGTGTAACTGAGAAGGCGCCTCAGGGTCACCAAAGGACGGTAAATCATAGGTGCCATAAATTAACAGCGCCCCCGTTATGACAACCACACTTAAAGGAAGCCAGGGTTTATGTGTTGTCGGCTTCTCTTCTTTATCAGCGTTTTTAGAGGAATACGTTAGCGCCAGTGTGGCTAACATCAGAACGCTTGATATACCGGCGCCCACCGCCGCTTCGGTAAAAGCCACATCGGCTGCGTCCATCACCACAAACAACCCTGCTGATAAAAAACTAAAGCCACTGAATAACATCACCACAGCGAATAAACTTCGCATACGAATAATAGCCAGCGCAAGAATCACAAGAAAACTTAACAGCGTAATATCAACAATATTATCAATCATGGCTTATCCAACTGTTCAGAATTAGCCACATCATCATCTGACAGCACCGGCTTAAGCCCACCTAACATGGCGGCATTAGCGAGTAGGTGTGAAGCCGTTGGGCTGGTGAAGAAGATAAATGCAAAAATTAAAAATAATTTAAAACTGGCTATTGTTAAGCCCGCCTGAAAAGCCAGCCCGATTAAAAAAAGCGCCGCGCATAAGGTATCGGTAATGCCAATGGCGTGCAGTCGGGTATAAAAATCCGGAAAACGGTGCATGCCAATACCACCGATAACCCCCAATAACCCTCCTAAAACCAGGCACAGCCAACTCAGTGTTTCCAGAATCATTTGTCGTTTACCTCTGGTTGATTATCCTCTGGGCTTTCACCATCTGTATAAAGATTACCCTGCTCGATTAGTTTTAAAACGGCAACAACGCCAATAAAATTAATGAGGGTATAGACCAGCGCAATATCAAGCAGGTCATGCCGGTCAGTAAAAAAGGCATACACGGCAATCAGCAAAATTGTTTTAGTGCCGACCATATTCATCGCGGCAATACGGTCGTAAACCGTTGGCCCCGACAAGGCACGCGCTAGTGCCAGCAAAATAGTAATCAAAATGGCAATTATCGCGACGGTATACATTATGAAGACAGCTCCACATTATCAGGCACTGCTCTTGCCATTTCACCTGTTTGTAAGTCTGCTGCGCCTTTTTTGCTTAAGGCGTGCACTATGATTTTATCGTTTGACAGTTCCAAGGTTACGGTTCCCGGCGTCAGTGTTATTGAGTTGGCATAAATCATTTGGCTTAAATCCGTTTTTTTAGCCGCTGGAAGCGTAATTACTTGCGGACTTATATCAACGGGACCCAGGGTAAGGATTCGTTTGATGACGTCCACGTTAGAGATAAGAATTTCTTTGCCAAGGTATAAAAAATACCTTAGAAGACGCACACTCAAATCAAAGGGGTAACCTTCATGGTCAATGATGTTCATCCGTTTTGCGAGATAAACGCTAAGCAGCGTTGAGAGCACACCCAGTGCAATCAATAAGGCACCCGTATGTCCTGATAACATAAACCAGAATAAAAAAATCAAAGACGCCGCGGTGATTGTTCTCATTATTTTTAACTTTCCTCAGTGCCTTAGCTTAGTGCCTTAGCTTAATAAGCGGGTATTCGCATTCAGTATAGCAACGCATTTTTAAAATACAAATAAGATAAACCACAAAAATCTTGCGGCCTGCCAGCACATTAAAAATCGAAACCGAGCGTCCGACTCAAAGCCCTGCCTCGATTGATCTTATTCGGTTATTAAGAGGTAGCTGCCCCTGCTAACCACGGCCTTTCCTCATCAATCATTTCGTATACCTGTTTTAACAACGCCCCTTCTGTGCCATTCAGTGCAACCCACTCTTTTTTATTGCCTCGATGAATCGCTGTTAATTCGTCAGGGGCATCATTCGGTGCGGGGGTGTCATGGTGGTAAGCGCATAAGGGCAGTACTTTTGCATGCGCCCATTGTTTTGTTCTGCCTTCAACATGGTGTAGTGAAACAAACTTGATGCCCTCTTGTTCTGCCATGTCTGTGGTGTACCACTTTTTATTCAAACAGCAGATACACCCTATATCGCCTATTTTATTGCCCAGTTTTTTTTCCAGTGCGGTTGGCGCCCTGCCTTTTAAACCGTTAGATTTGATTGGTTTTGATCTTTTTACATCAACGGCTGAAATCGCTTGAGTTTTAGCTGTCTTTTTTCTTAGTTTATCTGGCCGCGTATTGAGCAACTGTGTGTTTTGTAGTGCATAACCCGCTGGCGTTTCTTTTACTTGCTGGCGCGCCCGTTGTTTTTCGGCGGCTTTTATTTGGCTTTCACGTTGTTTGTGCTGCTGCTCTTGTCGATAGGCGGGGTCATCTAATCGTGCTTTCATTTTTTCAAAGGCACGTTGTTGTGATTTAACTTGTGAGGCTTGTTGTTTTTCTTGTTGTGCCTTTTTATATTCGGGCGAGGCTTGCTTTTGTTTTTGCTTATCGAATTGGCGTTGCCGCGCAGCATTTGCTTTGGCGATTTTTTTCGCAAAATCTAACTGACTTTCTGACATCTGTACTACAACCTTTTAATTAGTTTTATTACCTCCCTATTGATGAGTGACATAAAGAAGATCCATCATTATCCCCTTTAATTTTAGAAACGGTAGCAAAAAGGAAAAACGCCCGCTGTAACGGCAGGAATGACAACTTTAGCAGCACGCCTTTGCCTGCTGTCAAACTGTATTGAACGACTTATTAGCTACTGCAGGCAAGCCGTATTCTCTCAGCAGGAACACGCAGCTGCTTAATTAAGTAGTGTTTAAATGAGTCTTCGTAAGACTGCTCATCAACGGCTTTTTGCATACAAAGCATCCAGGCGTCGCTTTCCTCTACACCAATCGACAAATGCTTGTGCGCCGCAGGAATGTTAATACCACCAAAGTTTTCTGAATATAATTTTGGGCCACCTAGCCAACCCGACAAAAAGTAAGTCAGTTTTTTTCTCGATTCGGATAAGTCATGCTGGTGCATGGCGCGTATCTTCGCTGCCTCTGGCAGACTTTCCATAAAACCATAGAACGAATCGACCAATGTAGTTAAACCTGCTAACTCACCTGCTGCTTTATAGGAACCATCACTAACACCATAGTGACTACTGTCAACATTCATACAATCTCCAATCTTTATATACTGTAGTTAATACCTGAATTCAGCGGTATCTATGCCGCTACGCTCAATTAAAGTTAAGCGCCTTATCAAAAAATTACACCAATACTTGCCGTGTATTAGCAATGTAAAAATGTACTTGATCCTCAACATCGGCATCAATCATCACCTCTGGCCGCCGACCATTTGGGCAGGCCATACGCGGTGTTGTGCCAAACAAGCGGCAAATTAACGGGCGCTCCTCGTACACGGTGCACCCCTTAGGCCCTAGGTGCACACAATTAAGGTCATTTAGTGCAGCGTCATGTTCGGCGTCAGTTTTTACCGGTAGGCGTGACATTTCTTCCGAGGACGTCGTCACCGGACCACAGCAATCGTGACAACCTGCCACACAGTCAAACGACGGAATGCGCTCGCGCAGTCGTTCGACGGTATCTCGGTTATTGTTCATTTATACCCACCCTGTATTCAACTCGCTTTATCTTTGTTTTCAATGAACGGGTAATCGGTATAACCTTTACTAGTAAAGGCGTAAAAAGTTGTCGCATCCGGTTCATTTAATGGTGCATCGGTCTCAAACCTATAAGGCAAATCTGGGTTTGCAATATACAGCTGCCCAAAAGCCACCGCATCGGCTTGTTTTGCGTTTAATACCACGTTCGCTCTTTCCTTTGTAAGCCCCTGGTTGGCAATGTAAACACCACCAAAAGCCGCTTTCAATTTAGGCCCAAACCAGCCGTCAACAGCTGATTCACGTGCGAAAATAAACGCAATGTTGCGTTTACCCAGCTCTGTTGCAACGTAGGTAAATGTAGCCAATAAATCAGAATCTCCCATATCGTGAGCATCGCCCTGTGGTGCTAAGTGCATACCTACCCTGTCCGCACCCCATACAGAAATAACAGCGTCTGTAATTTCCAGCATAAATCGGGCGCGATTTTCTAAACTGCCGCCGTAATTATCTGTTCTATGGTTGGTACTGTCCTGCAAGAACTGGTCGGGTAAATAGCCATTCGCACCGTGAATTTCTACCCCGTCAAAGCCTGCTTTTTTAGCATTTTCGGCCCCTTTACGGAACTGTTCTATCACGGTTTTAATTTCACTAAGCGTCATTGCACGTGGTGTAACATACGGTTTATGAGGCCGGACTAGGCTAACGTTTCCTTTAAGAGCAACGGCACTGGGTGCGATGGGTTGCTTACCATCAAGAAACATCGGGTCAGAAATGCGCCCTACATGCCATAATTGCATCAGTATTCTGCCACCGGCTTTATGCACAGCATCCGTAATTTTTTTCCAGCCTTCAACCTGTTCATCAGACCAAATACCCGGCGTATCCGCATAGCCAACCCCCATCGGAGATACCGCAGTGGCTTCACTGATAATTAAGCCTGCTGTGCTTCGTTGCGTATAGTACTCAAGCATTAACTCATTAGGCACACGGCTACTGCCTGAACGACAACGGGTTAAGGGTGCCATGATAATGCGGTTGGGCAAATTAAGTGCGCCGATTTTTATTGGGTCAAACAAGCTGGTCATGATTATTTTCCTTAAATTGGTCGTTCGATAGTTACTTGATTATATCGTTGTTTTTTTAAAATACAACCCAAAGCAAATCCAGTCATAAACATTAAAATACTATACGTTACCGCCGGTATCATCATGGCATTATTCCCAATGAGTGTACCCGTAACAAATAAAGCCAGCGTCCCATTTTGAATACCCACTTCATAAGAAATGGATACAGCTTGTGCTTGTGACAGTTTAAAAAACTTAGCCAACAAATAACCCAAGCCCAGCACTAAAACATTTAACGTTAGTGTCACGGCCCCTGCTTGCACAAAGAACCCGACGATTTGAGGTTTATTTTTTAAAATAATCGCAACGATAATTAAAAACAAAAAAATCACTGAAAATACTCGAATAACCGGTTCAGTTTTATTCGCTGCCCCTTTCCACTTGAACAATATAAACATGCCCAACAACACCGGTATGACCGTAATAAGCAGTAATTGTAGAATGGTTTTTAGCAACGGCAGCTCAAACCCCTCTGCTGGCCCTATAAAATGATTCATCGCTAATAAGGTGAACAGCGGTAGAGTAAACGGCGTAATAAGGCTGACAACCGCTGTTAGGCTAATGGACAGTGCAACATCACCCTTCGCCAAATTGGCAAACATATTTGACGTCGCCCCACCGGGCGCAAATGAAATAATCATCAGCCCAACGGCCAACTCAGGTGCTAATTTAAAAACCGTGGCCAGCAAGAAGGCAATGAGGGGTAAGGCAATAAGTTGCGCAGACAGCCCAATCACCGCCGCTTTGGGTTGGGTTATAACACGAGTAAAGTCAGTTCGTCTTAAAGACAGCCCCATACCCAACATAATAATAAATAATGAGACCGGTAAAACAACCGTAGTCAGCAAGTCAGCTTGCATAATAAATCCTTTGATTTCGATACTTATAATTGATATTGAGGTTTTTTGCTCAGGTGCTAACTACATTGGAATAATCGGCTTAACGAACTTTTAAACGGTTATTGGTATCCCTGTTTTCACTGATCAGCGCATTGCTGTCATGATACTCAGCCGATTTGGCCAGACGATCATACAGCACCACATTCACCGAGGCCGATAAGTTCATGCACCCCACGGTGGGGACATAAACAACCGCATCCGCTTGATCGATAATAGCCTGATCAATCGAGCCATCTTCAGGACCAAAAATATACAACGCATTATCAGGGTGCTGATACGTCGGCAAAGAAATGGCATCAATGGCAAATTCAATACACACGATTTTCATAGTGTCGGTGACGACATCTAGGAGACGTTCAGTGGCAGACAACAGCACGTCTTTACTCACTTTACGGCTCATATCGACCACTCTGGCTTTACGCTCAATAGCCCGTGGGTAACGATCGCCGGTGTAAAAAACCTTCTCCACGCGATAATTAGCCGCTGCACGTAAAACAGCCCCCACATTGTCTGGGCTTTTTGGGTTAATTAAGCCGATACTCACCTGTGATTGTTTCATTTTTTCCTTAATAGCGCCTGTTGTTTCTTAATATAGCTTTTTAGACAAGCAAAAGGAATAAATGCCTTTGCGGCAGTAGGTAGTTTTAACCTATTAAGTCAATCAAACCTGACACGCCGTATTCTTTGTAATGTGCAGAAGAAAGTCATGGAAATGAGTCGCATTTGTCATCGACCCTTTAATTATTGGGAGTTTTACTCTGACCCCAAAAAATATCAAATATCATACCTAGCCTACCTACTTTATTTTCGTTTCAATGGCGTCTCGCGGGAACTCATCTACCTGAATCACCTTACTGACAAGCCCCATCGCATCTTGCAATAACTGCCCTTCTTCTGCACTGATGATACCCTGAGACACGCCCTGGACTACAAGCGGCTCAAAATCATTCAGTCCCGGGGTCACGCCTAGCCCCTGTTTAAGCTTTTTCTCAACAGGTGCTGCATCAAGTACCTTTTCGAACGCTCGGTGCAAAAGACCGGTCGCATCATCGCCATCAGAGCGATAAATTCCACTCAACAGCCGTTCCCTTGCCGGATTGCGCGTAATCAACACCTGCGCCACATGTTTACCCAATGTATCAGAGGGAACTTTATAGGGGTGACCCAGTGGAAATATCAGCCATTTAACGACCTGCCCAAGCCAAGGAACAGGAAAATTGCGCAAGGTATTGATCAATGCGTCTTGAATCCGCACCAGACTGTCGCGCATGGCCCAATGCACCAGCGCATGGTCGTCCTTGGGGCAGCCATCATCTTCAAATTGCTTAAGCACTGCTGAGGCAATATACAAGTGACTCAACGCATCAGCCAGACGCCCTGAAATTTTTTCCTTAAACTTAAAGGAGCCCCCAAATAGCAGTAAAACAAGATCCGATACAAAGGCAAACGCTGCGCTCATTCTGGTTAATTGACGATAATAGTGCGCTGTACGCCCATCGACCGGCGCCTTTACAAGCCGAGCACCGGTTAGTCCCATTACCCATGCGCGAACAAAATTGCTGGTGGTATAACCAATATGGGAAAAAAAGGCTTCATCAAAGGCTCTGCTATTGGCATCTGAAGGTTCCGCCTGCGCAGCTTGCATTTCCTTCAATAGCCACGGGTGATTACGGATGGCTCCCTGACCAAAAACAATCAGGCTACGGGTTAATATATTCGCCCCCTCCACTGTAATGGCTATGGGTAACGCCTGATAGAAGGAGGCCAGATAATTATTCGGCCCTTGCATAATACCCTTGCCACCATGAATATCCATTGCATCATTAATGCATTGGCGGTTGCCCTCGGTCATTTGATACTTGAGTATGGCCGACAACACGCTCGGCTTTTCTCCCATTTTTAACGCCGACATCGTAAGCAGCCGCGCGGCTTCCATTCGATACGTATTACCAGCAATACGGGCCAGCGGTTCTTCTATGCCTTCAAAGTATGCGATCGGCAGGCCGAATTGTTTGCGTATCCGAGCATACTCACCGCTCACCTGAGAAGCCAACTTGCTACCCGAAACACCCAGCGCCGGTAAAGAAATAGCCCGCCCAGCCGCCAGACTATGCATCAACATCAACCAGCCTTCACCGATGCCAGCCTTAGCCCCTATCACATAATCAAGAGGCACAAACACCTGATCACCACGGGTTGGGCCATTCATAAACGCACTACCCAAAGGACGATGCCGGGTGCCCGTTGACACCCCTGGCGTGCTCACTGGAATCAATGCACAGCTGATGCCGAGGTCTTCTTTTTCACTCAACAAATGATCTGGATCAAGGGTTCGGAAGGCCAGCCCAATGACTGTAGCAACAGGTGCCAGCGTGATATACCGCTTGTTCCAATTTAGGCGCAGCCCAATAATTTCTTGCCCCTGCCACTGCCCTTTGCAAATCACTCCGGTATCCGGCATTGCCGATGCATCCGAGCCGGCGGTCGGCGAAGTGAGGGCAAAACAGGGGATCTCATCACCGCTTGCCAGACGCGGCAGGTAACTATCCCGTTGTTGTTGGGTTCCATAGTGCGCCAAAAGCTCGCCCGGGCCCAACGAATTTGGCACCATCACCGTTACTGCGGCAGTCAGGTTATGGCTGGCCAGCTTCATTACCACGGCAGCATTACCCAATGCGCTAAATTCAAGTCCGCCGTATTCCTTACTGATAATCATACCGAAAAAGCGCAGTTCCTTAAGGAACTGCCACACCGGTGCCGGCAAATCACCTTGCGATTCAATCTGCCAGGTATCGAGCATCTTGCACACCGTTTCGACAGGCCCATCCAAAAAGGCCTGCTCCTCTTTAGACAGTTCTGGTTTGGGCACATCGAGTAATTTTTTCCACTCAGGCTGGCCAGAAAAAAGCTCGGCATCCCACCAGACCGTACCGGCTTCCAAGGCTTCTTGCTCTGTCTGGGATAAGGCAGGCAACAGTTTTCGAAACCAGCTGAGTATTGGTTCACTCACATAGTTTTGTCGCAAGGTCCGCAGACTCAGCAGGCCAAACAACACCACCAGAAACCAGCTAAGTATCTGTACGGGTAAAGCCGCCAAGTCGGTAACACTGAACAACAAAGCAACCACCACCATTGACACCAATGCGGGTAGTAAACCTGCCCTAAAATACGCAAGCGCCACTAATACTGAGAATAAAAAAATTAGCTCTACCATATCCTTATACCTCTATATTAATCAATCACATGGCGTTACCAACAACCCTGTGTCCATCCCGGTACGAATTGTATGAACAACGATTTTAAGGTCAACGTAAAAGCCACTTTAAGCCTTTATCACTGTCTGTCCACGTTTTTCTTTCCCCATTCAGCCGGCAGCTAAATCAGTGATGGAGCCCGTAAACTAATCGTTACCTATGATTAGGCTTTTTTACTCTGATCCCAAAGGCTTTTGAGGCATTAAATCAATTGATTCTGACCCTATTGATTTTAACAGGCAAAATTTGTTTGGCTAAAATAGAGCGGAGCGAGATAGCCAGCCGTATTTTGGCCTTGTTGATTAACGTGTTATCTCTTGGTTGCAACTTTATTGCAGGCGTAAATTCTACCATTTGATTGCGATTTAACTTCTAGGCTACTTTTAGTTAATTTGAGTATGTTTGATGACTCATTGATCCGCTTTGGAATAAATTGTTTTACATTTAAAAGTTGATCTAATTCTGGATGACTAACATTTACAGACTTAATTTCTGTAGATGATAAAAGAAAATGTCCCTCTTTTATTTTCCAAATAGAGTTGCCTGTAAGGCTATATTTTAATTCAGGAAAGTTTGGCAATTTAAATAACAGGGTACCAAATCCATTTGATTTTCCAGTGCGAAAAAAATTAACGTTATAGTTAATCTTTGCTTTCATTTTAGTATTTGAATTATTGACTTCATGTTTACAATGCCAGTTCCCATACAAATCACTTTCATTGATAGCTTTTTGTCCCGTCGCGAAAGCTGACATAGAACAGACCAACGTAAACAGAGGTAAAACATTAATTAGATTCATTCTCATCCTTATAGCGATTAAAAGCTGACGTTTTGAATATGCCGCCGCGCTTTTTGCGGTCGGATTTATTTTTTTGTTAGGTTTTTGGTTTGACGGAAATCAATCGAGTCTGACCCCATTGATTTGCGATTAACCCGATACTTACATGTGATTGTTTCATTTTTTCTTTAAGCAATCGCTTGAATATCCTCAATATGCTTGGGTTGGCATTTACTTAGGTCGTAGCTGCTTTGCAGACTTACCCAATAGTCAGGCGTTGTATTGAAGTATTTAGCCAGCCTTAAAGCTGTATCAGGCGTGATTGAACGCCTCTCTTTTATAATGTCACCTACCCTTGTCGCAGGCATAAAAGTGTCTTTTGCTAAGCGGTATGGGGTGATGCTCATTTCTTCAAGCAATTCTTGCAAAAAAACACCGGGGTGAAATGGGTTATTAATCATAATTTACTCCTAGTGGTAATCAGTTATTTCTACATTGAAAGCATGGCCATTTTCAAACTCAAAACATAGCCTCCATTGTTGATTAATTCGTATGCTGTATTGACCCTTTCTATTACCACTAAGTTTTTCCAAGTGATTCGAGGGTGGCAGACGTAAATCTTCAATGACCGCTGCATTATCTATCTGTACTAACCGCATCAATGCGCGAGTTTTTAAATTAACAGGCAGTTTTTTAGGAAACTTACCATTAGCGGCTTGCTCAGTTAACTTGTCAGCAAAACTTTTAATCATAAAAATATAATAACGTCTTTCGTTAATAATGCAAGGCGTTATTGTTTTGCATTGAGCTTAATCATTGTTAAAGGAAGGTTTACTGCTTCGGCAATGTGGGTAGAGCGTTGCACGCCTACAAAGATGTAGGCGGTAGAACGACTCAGGAGACAAAGTCGAGGAGCAATTGCAGAGCACGAACCCGAAAAACAACTGATTGTTGCGATTGAGCGCCCTTTTCTTTGGTTCGTAGCTTTTAGTCTCACTTGGCGGTTGTTTTTTTTAACCGCTTAGTGAGACTTATACCTTTAGGTGATGGGAAAGCAAAAGAAATGAACGCCCTAGCGGCAGCAATAGCCTTTAACCTATTAAACCAATCGAGTCTGACCCTATTGATTTTACTCTGACCCCAAATACTTATTACCTATTTAAATCGTTGATAGTCGTCACAAGCTTCATTTTTATTTTTGCGTAAGCTCACATCGTTCGAACCTAATGCAATGGCCGTGGCTACATTGCATTTTTTTCTAGCTAGTTGCACCTCACTTTCCACTGTACCTTCAGCAATACTGGCAATAGTTGGTTTAAACGATGCCGCCGCGTAACAGTACATGTTTTTTGTTTTCTTATATCGCCAACCAAGTTCAGGTTTTTGTTGTAATTCAAAGCATAGGTCGGCAAACAACTGCTTTGCTGCAATCGTGCATTTAGAAAAATCTTGAATGTTATTTGTATAGGTATAACAAACACTTTGGTCTCTCACCCGCCATAACTGATGATGAAAAGGCACAACCAAACCTTTATGCTGAATTGAGACTGCCGTTACTTCTGTGCCAATCAAGTCGGTTATTTCTTCATGCACGCTTACAGAGACATAATTAATATATGCACCAAAAGCCATTGATAGTGGGTCCACTGTATTCTCCTTGTGAAAGCCTTAGTCCTTTAAGCCCGATTAAAACCAAATAAAAGTAATTTGGCAACACCGTATTGTTAACCCGACGGAAGATACCCGTTAATTAATTTTACTCTGACCCCAAATACTCTATATCGTTGTGTCGGTTTTATCTTTAACCAAATCGACCCACTGTTCATACCCTGCCAAAGATTGGGTGTTATGAACCACATGACCATGTATTTTTGATGTTTCTTTAATGAGCATCATCTACGTCCTTGAGCCCTAACGCAGCCATTTGCGGGCTGAGTGAGATGGCGGTTTTTTTGCGTGTTTTTGCAAAAAAACTGACAGCTCACGGAGATCCGCAAGATGGCCTTGTTATAGCTGTATTACAATGCATTCGATAAAACCTAAGTAAGTGATGGGTCAATTTGTTATCTTTATCGCTTTCTCTAGGCGCACACCTCCATCGGCAACAATAGCCATAAAAGCTTTACAAACAGCTTCATCATAAAGGTGTGAATTATTAGTTAGCTCACTTATAACTCTTTCTATTCCAAGCGCCTTTCTATAAGGTCTCGCATTCATCATTGCATCGGTTACATCAGCGACTGCTAAAATTCTACCACCTAAGCAGATTTTATTACCCATCAATCCATTTGGGTAACCGCTTCCATTCATTCTTTCGTGATGCTGCAAAACCATTTCACGTACTGGCCATGGAAAATCAATGCCTGATAATAATTGATCAGCCCTTGCTGCATGGGTTTTGATTAGAGCAAATTCCTCATCAATGAGATCGCCATACTTAGATAGCAGCTCATTAGGTATAGCAGATTTACCAATATCGTGTAACTGACCAGCAACACGAATTCCTTCTACTTCAAAAGAACTTAGTTTCATTTCCTGCCCAATTAGGCGAGCAATGACGGAGACATTATTTTGGTGTTGTGCAGTGTATACATCACTCGAAGCCATTACAGATGATATGCTGCTAATAAGTTGATATAAAAACAAATCACTTCGCTTATTATTTTTCATTTCCTTCCTTTAGAACCTAAACATATAATTTTCGGTTACAAATCTAAACCCGCTTGATGCCTATAACGTTTTAATAACTTGCGACTTTGAGGTTCGGCCTGCTTTTTAGGCCGTAGCTCAAAGTTGTCAATGTTGATTTACTTGTTATGTGCTTATAGCCAATAACGTGGATAATGCCTTTTAGGATTTGAAGATAAATTATTTATTACTAATGCAACGAGCAACATAATTACTGCACCTACCCCTATGGGCAATACTACATATAAATATCCGAGACCATGAATACTGTCACTACCTATAACTGCAATTAAAGCTGTTGCTCCACCTGGTGGATGTAAAGTAACCGTGTAATGCATAGCGACTATTGATAATGAAACTGCAAGCGCACTTAATAACTCGATATTAAGAGGGATATATTTATAAAGACTGATACCAATAAATGCAGAAATAATATGCCCACCTAATAAATTTCTAGGCTGTGAAAATTCTGCTTGTGGCGTGCCATAGATTAATACCGCAGAGGCACCAAATGAACCAACTAGAAATAGACTGTTGAGCGCATCTATATGTAGCCAATTATGGATAGTAGATACAATATAAATACCAATGAATGCTCCAAGCCAAGACCAGCCAATTTTATGGTGCGGCTTTCTCGAAGGTCTTTTATCGCCTCCAGTCATTTTTTTAAAATATTGTTTAATCATGTTTTTTCACATAACGCCAAAAGAACCCGCGCCTATGGCGTCGGGTTGCTTGCCTTGTTAAGCAAATTTTCACCACCACGATAATGCTTAGGTGACAATCGATTTATATCGTGGAACGCTTCTTTATATGAATCGACGGGCCAAGCCCATGCCTCCTGAATTTCATACTCTTTGTTATACAGCACCCAAACCAGAATATCCCAGTCGTAGTTCTTTGCTTTTGGCACCATTGTTACTTTGCTGCCAGCCTTTCCGGATGGCCGATTACCTTTAACTTGATAGCGGATATTGTTGAATATGAAATCATAGCCTTTTTGCACGGCTGTTTGTGATTGCATGAAATTTGAATATTCACTTTCACTCATACCAACTAATAGCGCCGCATCAAGTTCAGAGAGCGCAGATGTTATTAATGGAGCGACACCAAATTTTTCTTGCCAGCTCAGGGCTACATTAACAAGATTATATCGAATTCTATTCATGGTTTTATTGCTTAACGTTTTAAATAAGCCGCCGCGCTTTGCGCGGTCGGATTGATTTTTTTGTTAGGTTTTTTCATTGTCAGTTTTATTTGCAAATTCGTTGAAGTGCTTTCCAAACGCTTCATCTTCGTAATGGTTTGGATTGTACGAAAGAACGGCTGAACTTAAATGTTTTGTTTTAACTAGGAGAAGTACGCATGTGGTGGAAAGAATTACTGTTGCAGCTGCCAATAACGCTATTGCTGTGGCTAGCTTATCTACGCTTAAAGGAGATAGGGCAGATACTACCCAGTCATGGATTAGCCAGAAAGCAGCGCCCTCTATCAGAACGAGAGAGGCATATTTCACTATTGATAATAGGCTTTTTGACATTTATTGCGCTCCTTGCTCATCGCTTAGTAGTGACTTAGAAACCTAACGCCCGCCTTCAGCCGGCCGCTTGGAGCGGATGACCGAAGGGAAGTAGCGGAAAGTGGGTCGGCTGCAAGGCATTGTTATAAGCCAGCTTTATTGGCTTCGTTTTCCATCGAATCCCAAAACTCACTATCCAATTTTTTAATTTGGATTGTTTGCTCCACTTGTAGCCCAACTCCATATTCATACAGGTAGGTAGCGAGCTGCTGGCCGTCAATGAGAATTAAGGTAGTAGCACCGTTTAAACTCTCGGCATAAGAAACCGCGCCCTGCGAAAATGTAGATGTAGTAATGAATACGCCTTTATTGGATTGAGCCACCGCCAATGCACCAACAAATTTTTGTATTTCTTCTCTACCAACACTATTTGCCTGAGCGTAGCGTTTTGCCTGAATATGAATACGGCCAAGACCTAGGACATCTTCTTTGATGATGCCGTCTATGCCACCATCGTTAGTGTACGAGGTGACGACCCCTGAGCCTTTTATTTCACCGCCATATCCCATCTTTTGCAGCAGAAGTACCACGAGTTTTTCAAACTCTCGTGGTGTTTTACTAAGAACGGTATCAATAATTTCCTGATACCTCGATCCCCGAATTTTCTCCGCAGAAGCATACAACTCTTCTTGCGGTGTGAGGCTATCTTGGTTTGTTGCCAACTGTGACGGCTTAGAGGGTTTCGATTTTTGCTTCTTGGCAAATTCGGCCACCACAAAATCATTTATACCATCGGGCGACGCAAGCTTTTCAGTGCCAAGAGAGCTAATTTCATAAACGCCACGCTTAGGCTTTTTCAGTAAGCCCGCCATATTCATGTAACTAAGCGCCCAGCTTATGCGGTCATAGAATATCTTTCCGTTCCCGGATTCATATTCTTCGTGGAGTTCGTCTTCGGATAAGGCGAAATGCTTTGCTAGTGGCGCTTCGAATTCGCTGAGTTTCAGTTGCCCGCGCTCAGAGAGCAAAGACAGCGCTGGGACGCGAATTTCATCGTGTTTTGGGATTGTCACGAACTCTCCTCTGACTTATAACGCTTACATAAGGGGCGCGCAGCTTTTGGCGCGTCCCAGTGAGCGATAGCGAACGAGCTTGATGTTTTTGTTAGGTATTGCGAGATATAAACCGACACTTAAGATATGCGCTCATAAGTTTGGATTGAAAATTCTACTCCCTGAGATTGGAACAATGAACTGGACTTACCCATGATGTTGGCCCAAGCGGCGCTTTCCATGCAAGCCTCATGATCGGATTTGGATTCCCACTCCCAATACATCATTGTCTCACTCGAATCCGTAGATAGATGAAAAGCGACCGAGACAAACCCCGGCTGTCTTTTTGCTATAGGGATCATTTCCAAACCAACATTTTGTATTTGTTCCTTAAAAGAAGGTGGAAATCTAACTTTTGAAATCGCTACATAGCTCATTGGCATTACCTTTGGCAGTTTTCGTTTTGATACCTAACTTGTTATTAAGGGGAACAAAAAGTCCCTGTAATTCCTTTACATAGCTGGACAATAATACCCTGTAATCTGATAATCAAGCTCAAAGCATGCCTGTTAACATGAAACAAGAGGTCAGCCAGCTTGATTTAATTTTGCTGTGGGTTACACCATAAGCTGCGACTAGCAACCCTTACATTTACTGGGCTCATGGACTTCATTAACCGTTTGTTTGCGACTAAATAGAAGCATAAGGTGCGACTTTACCCGTGAAAAGCGGCATAAGGTGCGACTTTATTATTCTCATGCTGCTTTTAGCTATTTTTAAGTTTCAAACGATATGGGGGGAGCAATGACAACTGACTGCAAATGCTAGAGAACTTGAACCTTGAACCTCCAACCACCAGTACCACAAACTGGTATCTCTCACGCCTAACTAATTGATTTTTATAATATATAAAAAAACCATCTAACCTTTTACTGTAGATCACCCTATATGAATCAATAATTTGAACCGTTTGGTTAGACGTTATTGGTAATTATCATAAACTCCTTATTTATAGTTTTGACACCACGATGCCAACGTATCAACCCATGCTGGATGCTCATTGAGGCAAGGGATTAAATTTAGTTCACTGCCCCCTGCTTCTTTAAACATTTCGTCTGCGCGAATAGCAATTTCTTCTAACGTTTCTAAACAATCAGTAACAAAAGCTGGGCAAATAACCAATACGTTTTTTACGCCTGATTGGGCCAGTTCACGCAAGCGATCTTCCGTATTGGGCCCAAGCCATTTAGCGCGGCCTAGCCTAGATTGGAAGGCGATAGAGTATTTATCTGAAGGGATGCCGGCCTGATCAACGAAACATTGCGTGGTACGCATAATTTGGTGGCGGTAACAGGTTTTATGTGCCTCATTGGTTTGTTGGCAACAATCTGGACGTTGTAAGCAATGCTGGCCTGTTGGGTCGCGTTTTGTAATGTGCGATTCCGGTAAGCCGTGGTAACTAAAGACGATGTGATCGTACTCTTCCTCCAAGTATGGCTTGGCACTGAGCACTAGAGCATCAATGTAGTCTGGCTGGTCATAAAACGGTTCAACCACGTTCAGTATAATGTTTAACTGATGTTTTTTTATAACACGTTCTGCTTCCTCAATTGAAGTGGTGACGGTGCTATCAGCAAAGTGTGGGTAGAGCGGGATGTAAACCACTTCTTCGATACCGGGCTGTTGACTGAGCGTTAATAATTCACTTTCTATACTTGGTTTGCCATACCGCATAGCCATTGCAACGGGCATATCCAATTTAGCCTGTAGTGCGTTTTTAAGGTGATCAGATAAGACAACCAATGGCGAACCCTCATCCGTCCAGACGCTTTGATACGCCTGCGCTGAAGCTTTGGGCCTTGTTGGCAACACAAACAGACTAACGATCATTCGGCGTAGTAACCACGGTAACTGAATGACGTGGTGGTCCATTAAAAACTGATTGAGATAACGTCGAACTGATGCTGTGTCTGGATTATCTGGTGAACCCAAATTGGCCAGTAGTACCGCTTTATTAGTCATATTGAGTTTAATTTTTGGTGGTTAAAACGTCTGTTAACGCTAGTTTTAGGTCGGGATAATAGAAATGAAAACCCATTGCTTGTGCTTTCTCGGGAATTGTTCTTTGGCCGGTTAACAATAAACCAGACATTTCGCCTAACAGGGCTTTAAGTAACCACGCAGGTACCGGAATAAACGCATAGCGATGGAGAACGTCGGCCAATGTCTTCGTAAATAGTTTATTCGACACAGGGTTTGGTGAGTTAGCATTAAACGGCCCTTCTGCCTGATTATTGTTCGCTAGAAATGCGAGCAAGTTGACCATATCCTTAATATGTACCCAAGGCATGTATTGCTGACCAGAACCGAGCCGGCCCCCAACACCTAATTTGAATGGCAACAACATTTTGTGCAAAAAACCACCGTTCGATGCTAAGACTAGCCCTGTTCGTACCGTGCAGACACGAACACCGGATTGTGAAGCGCGCAAGGCTTGTTGTTCCCATGCCTCGCACAATTGATGCGTGTATTCATCGGTAAAGTCACTTTGCTCTGTTAAAACGGTGTCTCCGCCATCGCCATACCACCCGACGGCCGAACCGCTGATTAAACACTCCGGAACGTGTCTACGTTCCACTATCCAATCCACTAGATTTCTTGTTAAGCCTATTCGGCTGTCTTCTAACGCGGCTTTACGTTTTTTTGTCCACGGTTTGTCGGCAATAGGCTCGCCGGCCAAGTTGATGACCCAATCAATACTCATGTCGTCATCAATCTCAGTTAATGACCGAATGCCTTTAACCCGCTTGCCGCATTTATCTTTAACCGTTTCTGGGTTTCTACTTAATACGGTAACGTGGTGATTTTGGCCTAGCAATTGTTCACACAACGCCGAACCAATTAAGCCTGTTCCACCTGTTATAAGAATATTTTTCATCGCAACGATATTTAATTTATTGATTCATAATGACACACATCTATACAAAATAATATTCTTGTATAAGTATTTGTAAATTGGTAATCTAAAGTAACGTTGATAAGGGGTATTAGCAGTGAAAATAAAAGTAGGCATCAGTAGTTGTTTGCTGGGCAATGAAGTACGTTTTGATGGTGGACATAAACATTCTCGCTTGTGCAGTGACAACTTATCTCGCTATTTTGACTTTATACCCGAGTGCCCAGAAGTTGCTAGCGGCATGTCAATCCCTCGCAAACCCATACGCCAAATTGGCGACATTAACTCGCCTAGCGTTGTTGCTGTTCACGACAACAGCTTAGATTATACCGACCAACTGAATACGTTTAGCAAAAACAAGGCCAAGCAATTAGATCATCTATGTGGCTATGTTTTTATGCAAAAATCACCCAGTTGCGGTGTTTTTCGGGTCAAGGTATTTCAAGAAAGCGGTTATCCAGCCGCCGAACCAGGGCGTGGGGTTTATGCAAAAGCCGTTATGGATGCCAACCCATTATTACCCGTTGAAGAATCGGGCCGATTAGAAGATGCCGTCTTGCGGGAAAACTTTATCACCCGGGTTTATGCATACCACAACTGGCAACAATTAAATAAACAAGGGCTTAGCCACCACAGCATTATTGAATTTCACGCCAGTTATAAATATTGCCTTATGGCGCGCTCTCCGACTCATTATGTTGAACTGGGGCGACTATTAGCCGATGCTGGGAAGCATGATATTGATGAATTAGCTAAGCGTTATTTTAGCTTATTGATGGAAAAACTGAGTATTCTAGCCACCCGTAAAACCCATACTAATGTGTTGATGCATTTACAAGGCTATTTGAAAAAGGTCTTGTCCGCTAAAGAAAAACAAGAGCTTGGCAACATCATTGACCAATACCGCACCAATCAAGTGCCATTAATTGTTCCGATTACCCTACTTAAACACCACTTTAGTAACCACCCTGACCCCTACATTGCTAAACAGGCTTATTTGCAACCCTACCCCGACGATTTGAGTTTACGAAATGCCATCTGAACAAGCATTTACTATTGGTGATGTTAGCCAGCAAACTGGCGTTGCATCTGTCACCTTACGTGCATGGGAACGTCGATATGGATTAATTAAGCCGCAAAGAACACCAAAAGGCCACCGCGTTTATAACCAAAACAATATTCAGCAAATTCAACACATTTTGTCGTGGCTTAACCGCGGCGTAGCAATTAGCAAAGTGCCCGCATTGCTTGCCAGTGGCAAGTCATCCAACGATATAGCTTCAACTGATGAACAATGGGTAAAGCAACAAAACGGATTTCTAGCGGCACTAACACAGCTTAAGCAGCGCGGCTTAGACCAACTGCTTGACGAATTGAACAAGGCGACGCCCTTTGTCACGTTATGTGAGCAGGTATACCAACCTTTACACGCGCTATTGATACAGCGCTGGCAACAGCAACCGTTAGGCTACCAACTGGAACAACAATTGTGGGAACAGGGTTGGCAACGCCAAGTGATGATTGTGACGTTACGTACCGACAAACAAAAAGCACAAGGGACGTGCTACTTAGTGAGTCTGGACGCTGTTGGACCGTCGCTAAATTACTACTTGCTACATATCCAGCTATTGCAAAGCGGCATTCGCGTGAATGCCTTTAATACAGTTGATGATTTAGCTGGCTTAAAACGCCTGAATAATAATGCGGAATTGCCATTAATGATTTTTGCAGATCAACGCGTAGAGCAAACAACATTTAATCAATTATCTAAGTTAAGCAACTTATGGCAAGAAGACATCATCTGCGTAGGCCGTATGGCAGATATTCACGATAAACAACTAGCTGATATACCCCTTAATTCGGTTGGCGGCAACATGAGTGAATGTTGGCACTCAACCGTTATGCAAGCTTGGTTCGCTAAATTAAAAAAATAATGTCACAGCAATTAGTTTGGTTTCGCAATGATTTGCGCATAAAAGATAACCCGGCGCTTTTTCATGCTTGCCAAGCAGAGCAAGCTGTAACTGCCATTTACATCGCAACCCCACATCAATGGCAAAAACACGATGATGCTGCAGTTAAAATAGATTTCTGGCGCCGCAATCTTTTTGAACTACAACAAGATTTGGCTAAACTTAATATTCAACTGCATTTTTTTGAGGAGGACAGCTATCAGCAAATACCGGATTTAATTGCCACTATTTTCCAACAATGGCAAATCAATCAACTGTATTTTAACCAAGAGTACCAAGCCAACGAACAGCAAAGAGATCAGGCCGTTATGGAGCGTTGTCAAAAAATTGGACTGTCATATCAACACTATCATGACCAGTTACTCTTACCACCAGCGAGTTTAAGGACGAAGGCAGGCACACCCTTTAAGGTGTTTACGCCTTTTTCAAAGCACGCTAGACGACACCTATTGAATTCTTTTCATATTTACCCAGCACCCGAGCCTTGTAAAAAAACGACTGTCGATAAGTTGAAACATCAATGCGACTTAAGAGAAATATCGTGGCCAACGGTGTCAAAAAGTTTGTACAACTTTTGGCCCGCAGGTGAGCAAAAAGCCATAGCGAGACTAGCCGAATTTTTCCAACAACCTATTCGCAGTTACCAAAATAACCGCAATCTACCTGCAGTACTCGGTACCAGTCGCCTATCGCCTTATTTGGCGAGCGGCATTATTTCAATCCGCCAATGTTGGCAAGCTTCTGAACAATACGGAGAAGTTAATACAGACATACATATTTGGCAAAATGAATTGCTATGGCGAGAATTTTACAAACATACACTGATTGATTACCCACAAGTTTCTAGGCATAAACCGTGGAAAATACAAACTGAACAAATTGAATGGCGACATGATGGCGAACAATTAAGTGCATGGCAGCAAGGTAAAACTGGATTCCCTCTTATTGATGCAGCCATGCGACAATTACTGACGCAGGGTTGGATGCACAATCGTTTACGCATGATAGTGGCGATGTTTTTAACTAAACATTTATTAATTGATTGGCGCTTAGGTGAGCGATGGTTTATGCAACATTTGATCGATGGTGATTTGGCAGCAAACAATGGGGGCTGGCAATGGTGTGCATCAACAGGAACTGATGCCGTTCCCTACTTCAGAATTTTCAATCCCGTCACTCAATCACAACGGTTTGATCCGAAAGGCACCTTTATTCGCCATTATTTACCCGAGTTGGCTCACTTGTCCGATAAAGAGATTCACTTACCGAACGTTAAAAATAAGCCTGAGAATTACCCAGAACCCATTGTCGATTTAAAGGTCTGCCGGATTAGAGCTCTTTCAGCCTTTAAGAAGCTAAAACAAAACGTTAATTAAAGGATAAAACAATGCGTTATTTTTTATATGGTTTTCTTTTCATTCTATCGGGTTGTGTTGGCATCCCCGAGGGCGTTCAACCCGTTTCAAACTTTGAGCTTAATAAGTATTTAGGCAAATGGTATGAAGTTGCTCGACTAGATCATTCGTTTGAAAGAGGCTTAAACCAAGTAAGCGCAGAGTACAGCTTGAGAAAAGACGGTGGTGTAAACGTTATTAACCGCGGGTTTTCGTCTGAAAATAATGAGTGGAAAGAAGCGTTAGGTAAAGCCTATTTTGTTAACGAACCAAACGAAGGTTATTTAAAGGTTTCTTTTTTTTGGCCGTTTTATGGTTCTTATATTGTTTTTGAGTTGGACAAAGAACGTTACCAATATGCCTTCATATCCGGGCCGGATACGGATTATTTATGGTTGTTATCAAGAACTCCCACCGTTGAACCTGAAGTTATGGAAAAGTTTATCTCAATGTCTGAAGCACGCGGATTTGATACATCACAATTGATTGTCGTTGAACATTAATAACACTTAAACTGTATCGACGATAAGTTGAAAAAACATAGGAGCTAGCATGGCAAAGCTTTTTGATTACTTTCAGATAAGGGGCTTCACACTGAAAAATCATGTGTGCGTTTCACCTATGAGCCAATACAGAGCAAAAGATGGCGCGGCCAATCATTGGCCCGGCTTTTCAAGCCGATTTTGCCAAAGAAAAACGCCAACATTGCATCAATGGCGGTTGGTTATATGGGATGCGCGTGTTGTAAATACGGTTATCGAATCGGGGCAAGCCGACCTTATCGCCATTGGAAGAGAGTTGTTGAACAACCCTAATTGGGCTTTACAGGCAGCCAAAAAAATTGCAGCGGATGGTAATTATTCCCTGTGGGACCCAGCCTTTGGTTGGTGGTTAAGCAAACGCGAACGCGTTATGCGTAAATTGGGACTTTGATAAGCCTGTAAACAAACCCTAACTTAATACTACACTAGGCCACATTACTTAAATTTATAATGAGAGCAAAAATGAACAAACATGATGAATTACCTACCGAGCATCACGACCCTTTAATTTCTGTTCTACATAAGGCAATTTAATTTGCCATTAGAATATTAGCTGTGTTGATGGTACTGGTTATTTTTTGGGGCGTAGCCGATGTTTTGTACGTCATGTACAACCAGCTTATTGCGCCTCCTTTTTTACTGTTAAGCCTGTCCGATATCTTTAAAACGTTCGCAGCATTTTTAGCTGTTTTAATTGCAATTGAAATTTTTCAAAATATTGTTTTGTACCTAAGAACAGATGTATTCCCATTAAGATTAGTTATCGCAACCGCTATGATGGCAATGGCAAGAAAAGTCATTATTATTGACTTTAAGTTTGTGGTTCCTATGCATATGTTTGCCCTGGCTAGCATCATTTTGGCATTAGGCATCACTTATTACTTGTTAGGAAAAAATAAAGAGGACGTTGTTAAATTATGAAGGCATTGTTACTCGTCGCACACGGGAGCCGACGCAAACAATCGAACGACGAAGTTGAGACCTTAGCTGAAAAACTTAAAAACAACTGTGGCGAGCAGTACGGCATTGTTAAGTCTGCTTTTTTAGAGCTTGCCGATGTGTTGATTCCTGATGGTATCGAACAATGTATTGAGGATGGCGCAACGTCTATTACTATCCTACCCTACTTCCTTAATTCTGGACGTCACGTGGTGACAGACATACCCAACATCATCAACACCTGCACCATCCAACACCCAAACATCAATATAAGCCTTGCACCTCATTTGGGAGCTTCCGATTTAATGATTGATTTATTGATTACATCCGCCGTTAATGCGAAATCAGTTGAGGCTTAAATTTCTAAGCGCGGTTTTCGTAAAAATGTAACGAACAAAACAGCCCAAAATACTGTGCTAAACATAGTAAATTCAATCGGCATCTGTATGACGACAGAAGACAGTTTGCTTGCAGCCCAATACGAAGCCGGGCCAAATATGCCCCCCAGTATAACCGCAACCCATAGCTTGCCATTTATCCAGCTATAACACGTTTCAAACGTAATAGAAAAAAGCAACCAAAGTAGTAGTAACCAGAATGGTAAGGCCGATCCGTTACTAGCAAACTCGATTATTTGGAGTTTGGCTAAGCTCCAGTCTGTAATGCAGCCAATACTGAACATCAATAGTTTCGGCGAAAAGTACGCTAAATAAGAAATCGGTTTTGTCTTATATAAATCTACCACCAGATACAACAAAATCAAAGCGATTGCACCTAAGTAAAGCAGGTTCTCATGCCCTAAAACCAACACTAACCAACCGGCTTGAAATAATAAAACTGTTTGCCACATGTTGATAGTTATTTCTCCAAGGGTGCTAGTGACATTGGAACACGCGCCAATGGCTTGACTAAGTGCAGTTGAGATACGCTGATGACCTGTTCTTTAAAGCCACCTTCACAGTAGCTGAAGTAGTATTCCCACATTCGTATGAACGCGTCACTGAAGCCTTGTACTTTTATTTCTTCAATACGCTCTTTAAACGACTTTTTCCATTCATTTAACGTTCTCGCGTAATGCGTACCGATGTCATCCATATTCGTCATTCGCAGGTCACCGGATTTAGTCAAACTGTGGCTAATGGCGTTAACAGACGGTATGCAACTACCAGGAAAAATATAGCGCTTTATGAAATCCACTTCACTTTTCGCGCTATTAAAACGCTGATCGCTAATCGTGATGGCTTGAAGTAACATTTCGCCATCGTCTTTTAAAAGATCACTGCACTTAGCAAAGAAGGTATCAAAGTATTGATGCCCAACCGCTTCGATCATTTCTATAGACACCAACTTATCGTACTGTCCAGTGAGCTCACGGTAGTCATGTTTTAATAAGGTGATTTTATCGCTTAAGCCTGCGTCTTCAACTTGTTCTTGCGTGTGTGCGTATTGCTCTTCAGAAATTGTAGTAGTGGTGACGTGACAGCCATAATTCTTAGCAGCGTACATTGCAAAACCACCCCACCCTGTTCCAATTTCGATTACGTGATCTTCTGGCTTCAAATTTAAACGTGTACAAATCCTTTCTAATTTGTTGATCGATGCTTGCTCCATTGTGTCATCAGGGTGGTAGAAAATACCCGATGAATACATCATCGTTGGATCGAGAAATAACTTAAAAAAGTCATTACCTAGGTCGTAATGAGCAACAATATTGCTTTTACTTCCCGCGTGCGTATTTTTATTCAGCCAGTGAAACGCTTTTTTAATGGGGGTTGTGAAGCTTGCAAGCCCTGATTCCATTGAGTCCATAACAGATTGGTTTAGCGCAAATAGTTGAATAACCTTGGTCAGGTCTGGCGTGCGCCAGTAATCGCTTATATAAGCTTCAGCAGCACCTACACTACCACCTAATGCTATATACCAATAAAACTCGCTATTCAAAACGTTCATTTCAACGACTAAATCGCTACGCTTATTGCCGACAAACGTTTGCGTTTCTCTATTGTCTGTCAAGGTTAATTGGCCGTACTGAAGGTGACTTAAGTGTTTAAACACGGCTTTTTTTAAGGCCTTAGTAAAAGAGGTATTTCTACTATTACTTGTTTTGTTTTCTAAGTGTTCCGTTAGTTTTTTTACTGATGCTGAATTACTCATATAAATCCTTTAAATTAGCTTTAAACGTTATTACGTTTCTATCCTATTTGTCAGTTACTTGGCGCTGTGGCTATCTGGGTGGTCATAAAAAGGTATTTTTCTTAACCATAATTTTAATGATTGCCAATAAATACCGAACACCACTTGCCACGTCATCAGGGGGAATCTTACGAGGGCAGCGCACAGGTTTAAGGAATTAATCTCTTTGCGCTTTAAGGACAAATTAACGTCAAAACACGTCACTTCTTCTTGCGTGTTTTTCATGTAAACGGCCAACTTGTCACCCGGTGTGTTAAAGCGCCATAAATAGCGCATATCCATTGGCAAAAATGGCGACACGTGAAATTTCTTTTCAAATTCGCTTCTAACCACTTTGCTTGTTTTGTGGTTTGTGCCTGATGATCTATTGTCTAAAACATAACAATACCTTTCATTCCACGGCGTGTTATTTATTTGGGCCACAATAAAATCGAGCGTTTCGTTATTTTCTTTGTTAAAGCAATAGTAAAAGGAAACGGGATTAAAGCAGTATCCAAAATAGCTTAAATGCGTCAGTAATCTAATCGGGCCTTCTGGAATAACGCCCAATTGAGATTCGACTTCATTCTTAACGCCGGTTTTTATACAACCGTTTTCATCGGCCAAATATTTTTTTGTATGGAAACTAGCCACGTTACGTTTGTTTAAGGACCAGAGCCAAAAACGATCAAACAACGTCGGCAGTTCATCAAGGTCCAAGTACAACATAAATATATTGTATTGAAATTCGTTTTCTTTAGGCTTAAAACGCCTATGCCTAACGCGACCTGAGAATATTTTACTTTTCACTTAGTAGGTCCCTATCGAAGTCCTCGAGTGCTTGTAAAGTGCTGACAACGCCATCTTCATGAAAGCCGTAACGCCAATAAGCACCGCAATAATAGGTACGATTTTGTCCATTCAACTCACTATGCTTTTGTTGTGCTTTTACACCCTCGATACTAAAAAATGGGTGCGTATATTGAAGCACCTTAATAATTTTATTGGGGTCAATTGCCGCTGTATTGTTAAGCGTTACACTAAATGTGTAATCGCTTTTAAGTGACTGCAAGATGTTCATATTGTAAGTCAGCGCAACGCGGTCTTTTTTTTCTTTCAACAAGTGATAATTCCAAGCACCCCATGCTAGTTTGTGTTTAGGTAATACGCTTTCGTCGTAATGTAATACGGCTTCATTATCGGTATAAGGTATTGCACCCAATACTTCGTTTTCTAGTGTCGAAGGTTCAGCCAACACACTTAACGCTTGGTCACTGTGCGAGGCGATAAAAACATAATCAAAACGTTCTTCTTCATGTCCTGCTGCTTTTACAAAAACGTCGTTCTCTGTCCTACGCACGTTTTCAACGGGCGCAGATAAAAGAATTTTATCTTTATGCCCAGCAATAAGTGGTTTTAAATATTCGGAAGAACCGCCCTTAATAACGAACCACTCGGGCCGAACATCGACCGATAACATGCCGTGATTATGGAAAAACTGGACGAAAAAACGGGCCGGGAATGCAAACATACTATCGTGGTCGGTAGACCAAATTGCGGCACCCATAGGGATAATATAATCATGGATAAATTCTTTACCGTATTTATTATCAGATAAATAATTACCCATTGATATTGAATGCGTATCGTCAGATAGCAAACTAAGACTTTCTTCATTAAAGCGTAGTATTTGTTTTATCATCCGATAAAAACGAGGTCTGAACAAGTTTCTACGTTGCGCGAATAATGTATTTAGATTTGTACCATTATACTCAAGACCCGTGCGTTCATTTTGGACGCTAAAACTCATATCACTTGATTGATAATCGACATCCAATTCTTTTAATAACTTAATAAAGTTAGGGTACGTTTTTTTATTAAAGACGATAAAGCCTGTATCGATAATTTGTTTTTCACGACCCAACTCAATCGTATGGGTGTGCGTGTGTCCACCAACATAATTTTCGGCTTCGAAAACGGTAATATCGTGCTTTTTATTTAGGTGGTACGCGGCTAAACTACCCGCTATGCCTGTGCCAACGACTGCGACCTTCATCGGTTAGATTCTGGCACTGTTTTACTTAATATTTTTGCCGCCAACCCAGCCGGCAAATAAGAAACTAATTTTAAGAAATACGTGAAGCGCTTAGGGAAATGGATTTCTGTGGTTTGTTTTTCTAGGTGCTTAACGATTGTGTTGGTTGCTTCATCAATGCTCACCCTAAAAGGCATATCGAAGGTATTTTTATCGGTTAGCGGGGTTTTAACAAACCCGGGGCATATCCAACTAACGGCTATATTTTTTGGTGCCAGCTCAATTTTCAAACCTTGAAATAAATTCCTTATCGCGGCTTTACTTGCTGAATAGGCCTGCCCAGAAGGAAGGCCTTGCCATCCAACACTAGAACTCATGCCAACCAAATAAGCAGCATCAGACTCTTTTAATAACGGCATGGCAGCTTCAATTCCCCTTACCATAGAGAAGTAGTTGGCTTCTATCATTCGTTCAAATGGCGCCGCAGAGAAATTATAAACATCAACATATTCAGCGGTGCCTGCATTAAAAATAACGCAGTCCAATCCGCCAGCTAAGGTTCTAATTTGTTCCACTATTTCTTTATTAACATCAACAGATGTTAAGTCGCCAGACAATATGCTTATAGATTGCTTATCGGCAAAACTTTCATTTAATTTTTCCACATTTCTTGCACTAACAAACACATTGGCGCCTTTTTCAGCCAACTCATTAGCCAATCCCATACCTATGCCGCTGGAAGCCCCAGTGATCCAAACATGCTTACCTTTAAAATCATATGCCATTAGAGTTTCCGTTTAATCCAGGCGATTATTGTCCCTAGCACCGGTATTTGCTCATACAACATCTTCCCCGCATCAAAGTAGTCTCGGTGATAGTTTATTTTATCGTTTTCATCTGTTTGTAAATGCGTAACGCCAGGAACAACATAACTTTTCCCTTGATTAAGTTTTGAATGGGCTAAGTTCATATTCCAGGTCACGAAATGGCTATTTTCTAAAGACTTTATTTCTATAAAATCAAAACTAATTGAAGAGACGTTTTCATATAAATCAGCAAAATAAACCGTTAAATCATCCAGTCCTTCAATTTTATTCAAGGGGTCGATAAACGTGACGTCTTCACTGTAAAGCTCCCCCAGTAGCTCGAGATTATCTTTGTTCAGTTGTTGGTAAATTTGAGTGAATTTTTCAGTGCTCATGGCTATTTCCTTGCGATCTCTTTTTGCACTTCAATTGGTATCGGTTTTAAGTCCCAAACTAGCCCGCACCAACTCATGATTTTTAACACATAAAAAGTAATATCAAGTTCCCACCACACAAAACCCTGTCTCGCGCTTCCAGGATAATAGTGGTGGTTATTATGCCAACCTTCGCCTAGTGTAATAATAGCTAACAGCGCGTTGTTACGGCTGTCATCAGGGGTATCAAAGCGTCGGCTGCCGTACCGATGCGCAAGAGAATTTATCGTGTAGGTTCCGTGATACAAAGCGACTGTTGATATAAAAAATCCCCATACAATCATTTGCGCACCTGTAGTTTCCAAATGAGGGTAATAAGCAGCCATTAGCGAGCCCACGCAATAGAGGACAATTATCAGCACTAACGGTGCCGTTATATCGAACCGATCAAGCCACCTTAATTCTGGGAATTTATTAAAATCTTTTATCTTATCCGTTCGCGTAAGGAGATTTTTGGGTGATAAGAACCAAAGACAATGGCTCCAAATGAAACCTTGTAATCTAGGTGAATGCGGATCTTCTTCTTTATCAGAAGCATGATGATGAGTTCTATGATGTGCCGCCCACCATAACGGGCCTCTTTGTGCAGAACTTGCCCCCATAAAAGCAAAAAAGAACTGCATAAAACGCGATGTTTTAAACAGTTTATGTGAAAAATATCGGTGATAAAAACCGGTGATAGCAAACATCCTTATAAAATATAAAGCAACTGCGGTCCACATGGCTATCCAGCTAAAACCCACCCAAATAACGGCCAATACCATTAAATGCATAAAAACAAATGGCGTTACCTGGCTCCAGCCCAGTTTATTTGGATTTTCAGTTTCATCTTGATTGACACTTGATTTAGCATCAAACCATAAAAGCATGGGTTTTAATCTATTTAGCAAACGCATTTACAACACTCTATCTTCTATACAAGTTCTTACGTTATTTATATCACTTTGGATCATAGCTTCTTTTTGAATCACGATATCGATACGTCCCAAATTAACACCCCATTTACTGATTTCTGTTGAGCCCATAAGCGTCGAGCTATCTACTAACGTTAACCAGTCATCCATAGCCACAATGTATTCAGTGTTATCAACGCTAATCTTTAACTCATAATTTAAATTTAAACTATCGCCAAACACCTCACCGTTAGCAACTCCTACTACGTCACCTGCCGTACCTAACCAACCTTCAGGTGTTCTGTCAAAGATCCAGTCACGGTTTTGACGTTCCCCATCATCAAATAGAAAAACTTCTTCTAGCCTAACTTTATCCTCAGAACTAAAGGCGACAATGTCAGCCGCAAACTTCCGATTAATTTGACCATTTCTTGATTTCACTAGGCCTTTTGCACATAGGTTTCCTTGAAAAAAGGATTCGAACTGAAAACCAGGTGCTTTATTACGGTATTTATTAGCGTCTATTGCACAACCGCTTAATATGAAAACACCCAACACCATACAAAATAATTTCATCATTGCCTCAATCAAATTGACTTAATAAGTTATACGTAAAATAACGCGGATTGGATTAAAATTATTTTTTTGATCCAATCCGCGTTATTTGTCGTAAAACCTAATAGAGACTAAAAAAGGCACGTTGCCTTTACTAACGGTTTTTATTAAATATGAATATGCAAGCGCAAAGACAAGTAAACGAAAACTTAGTATATTGGTCAGCTCATACTATTCTTCGGCAACCAATTTATTCCTTTATGGGCGAGCCATCACCAAGCAAGGCGGAACAAGCAAGTCTGTGCAAACAATACATCCATGCGATTGCCTTTGAACAAGATAAGAACGCGTACAAAGCTTTGTATATTTACTTTGCTCCCAAGGTCAAAACATTTTTCAAACAACATGCTAGCGCAAGTCATGCCGAAGAGATGACTCATGAAGTCTTTATACGTGTTTGGCAAAAGGCCAAGACATATCAGGCAGACAAGGCAAATGTTTCAACTTGGATTTTCACCATAGCTAGAAATTTAAAAATTGATTTGCTTAGGCAAAAGAGAATTGTTGAAGTCAAACTTGAGGACTCTCAGTCAGATCTCCACATAGCTGAAGATGACGTTCATGAAGAGCTTGTTAGTGCCTACGACAAAATTAAATTGACTAATAATTTTAAGTATTTAAGCAACGAACAAAAAAACGTTATTTTAAAAGTCTATTACGAGGATAAAAGCCACCAATTAGCAGCTCAAGAACTTGGCTTAACATTAGGTGTCATCAAGTCTCGAATTAGAAGCTCATTGAAGGTTTTACGTCACCATTTACGGAATCAAAGCGAATGAACAGCCATATAGACACCGAGTTATTATTAAACTATTCAAATGGAAATGTAGAACCCGCATTGAGTTTGGCCATCGCTCTGCATCAAAAACAATGCAAACCTTGCCGACAAAAAATTGCAGCTATAGAGTCTTCTTACGGCCAGAATCTCGAATTATCAGAAGCTTCTCGCATTGAAAATAATAGCTTTGAGCGTTTAACAGCTGATTTAGATAAATTACCAACATCAGACAATGGTGTTTCAAAAACTTCTAAAAGCCTTTATAAGAAAAATATCGATATCGTTGATTTTGGCGAAGATGACACCTTAAGTTATGCCATTGCCGCAATAAATAGGCCTTTATTTAACCAATTATCCGATTTTAATTACGATGATTTCGAGTGGCAAAAACTCTCATCCAAAATATCATCTGTTGCACTTGAGTTATACGATCCTAGCTTTAAAGTTAATTTGTTACGTTTTTCACCCCATACCAAAATCCCTAAGCATACTCATTTAGGCAAAGAGTTCACGTATGTTATTAAAGGTGATTTTAAAGACCACAAAGGTAAACATAACGCAGGTGATTTTATTGCGTGTGACGGTTCTGATGAACATAAACCTATCGTCGGCACCTCAGGTTGTGTTTGTTTAGCAATAACAGATGCACCCTTACATTTTACCGGTGTACTCGGTCCAATTTTTAATAGGTATGCTAGCTATTAAGTTGGCTGTCTTATTTCAACATCTAACATTTCCTCTATTAAGGCTACAATCAAATTACTTGAAGAACTTATGAGAAAAATTTTTATACTGCTATTTTTGGTACAAATAGGCATCGTAAGTGCAAACGAAATACCTCTAAAAGAACTAAACGTTGTTGGCCGTTCCAGTTTCAGTGTTTGGTTTTGGGATATCTACGATATTGAATTAAGAACCCCGAGCGGCACTTACAAGGCAGGAAATTTTCCGTTGTCACTTGAATTAACCTACAAAAGAGAAATATCTAACATTGAGCTTGTGGATGAAACGGTCAACCAATGGGAACGTTTCAATATTGGCGAAGACCAGAAAAAAAACTGGGCGAAACAATTATTAGTGATATGGCCTAGTGTTAAACCTGCAGATAAGATTACGTTTTACATTGATAATGAGAAAGTTACCTACTTCTACTTTAACAATCAATTTATAGGAGAAATAGGTCTGGCAGGCTTTTCAGATGCTTTTGCTTCTATTTGGTTAGGCTTAGATGGCCCGTATCCCAAGATGACCAAAAAATTAATTGGTTCCCATTAATAGCAATGATTTATTGAGGAACTAGATTACAACTTATATGCGACAAAAAAGGTCGCACTTGCTATTAAACAACCTACCTTGTGAGCTCACTCTCCTGAAATCTAGCAACATAACCGAAACCTAGCGATTCGTCTTTTCCAACTGTGACAAATAAAGTGGATATTACTGAAATTATAGACATTTACTAGAGTGCTACTTCTCGCTGGATAAAAGCTTAGGAGCAAGGCGTAAAACAGACTATAAAACAGAGTAAACGAGGCCATCGACCAGAAGAGCAAAGACGTCTAACAGACTCATGCAATATCAGCTTTATGACTAATAAGTCAGGCCTTTGATATGGCGGATGATAAAACCGTCAAACGAATCGGAGCTAACCACCTCACCATCAAAATTGATAACACTGTAGTTGCTACAGTGATCGAAAAAGGCAGTACCGCCTGTAACCCAAGATAAAGAATTTTCCACTTAAAATTCAAAAGACCGACTGTAAATGAGCGACTTTTTTGACATCATGAGGCGAGGCTCATTCAAACAGGTAGCCCACTACTACGCCGTCTTTGTTCTGATACCAATCAACCGAAGCTTTAAGCAGCTCTCGAATTATTTTTTCTTCCTTTTACAGGTATAGTTTGAGCGAACATTTCTACGGTACTTCGTAATAGATAACTGCTTCATTTAATTACCATCATTAAGAAATTCATTCATTAGTTTAATGACCGATGGGTATGTGTAGATCACATGCCGGCTAAAACCACAGGCTTTGGCTATAGCCATTTTGTTTGGTTTACCTGCACGCATTGGGATTGAAGCTGATGTCTCTTTTAGTATCTTGAAATACCTACGCACTGCCTTTTCATATTTCAACGTGAGGTCTTTTCTTTGCCTTTTTCTAGCTCGCTTTAACTCGTCTTCTCTAGCTAAAACCAACTTTTCTTTATGCGTTGTTAGAATGATCGGTTGACTACCTCTGGTGCCATGCTTACTGTTGCGTTTTAAAGCAATCACTTCAATATCATTAGACTTACATAACCTTAAAAGAAGTCTAGTATTGGTGTTAAGTAAGTGCGCTACGCCCGATAATACGACATAATTTCCACAAAAATAATCAACAGATTCTGCCGTTATTCGTACATGTCCCTCGACAGTTGTTGCAACCAAAATATTTTGTGTAATAGCATCGTTAATAACTGATGAATCTAAGCCCGTTTTATCCACAACCTCAGTAAATCCGAGTGTACTTATTTCAACTAGTGATGTATGCCTTTTAATCAACCTGTCTACTTGAGATTTGTCTAACATAAAGCCCGATAAATTTGAGTCAATCGAACATTCAGATTGAATCACCCCGTCAATCACTGCTGAAACTATATCTGATTTCAATTCAGTAGACTTAAGCTTCTTATTCATAATGTTTTTCAAACAAACCATTTCTTGTTTATAAAACCCCAATGGCTTTGCATGTTCCCTAGCTGACTGCATTAACAGTTTTATCTCTTCAACAAACCAGGTTTCCTTTCGCCCCCGATGCAACGACTCAGTCGACACGGTACCTTCTTTTAAATATTTCAAAACGCTAACGGGCACACCCAAGCTTGCACCCGCCTCTCGAATCGGAACCGTTTTAAAAAAAACTTCAGGTATAAGCGTACCTCTCATATCTATGATGACTCGAGAACCGCCATTACTTGATGGGATGGTTTTTTTATTGATATAACGGCTGTCAATGATCATATTCAACACACGCGGCGACATGCCTGTCCTTTCACAAAACTGAGATTTTGTGAGGTACCTCATACCACTCGTTAATGACTGGTTATCTAGGAGCTTTTTATCAATATACCCTTTGCCCCAAACACCTTTTCCAAACTCAATAAATTCACTTTTTAGATAAACGGCTTCTTTTTTGAAGGAGCTGTTTTTAAACAAGGCTAAGTAAAAAAGCTCGAACTGCTTTCGTAAAGCGGACTCTGGTGGCCGTGTTGTTTCATAATATTCACCCAGGTTGTTCAAAAACGCATGGTATCCATGCGGCCAGTTCTTAAAAATATTAACCGATGAATCGATCTCTCTAGAATGCGTATTAGAATGGGGCTCATGACACTTGTAGTACTGCTTTTGCAATACATTCATTATCAACAACAAAGAGCTCAATGATAATTCATCGAAATATTTAATCGGGTATCCGCTCTTATTCTTAAGTCCGCCTAAATTAAAACCATACACTTTTAACGCAATGATTTTCATAAACTCATTAACGTCCTCATCAAGCGTTTCTAAACTCTGATCAGAAAAATTAGCGCCGCAACGACAGGTTAATAACCCGGGCCTGAACCAACTGACTTTTTCGCCGCATTCAACACAGTGCGTTATTGGCACACACCCATGTTTTGGGCAACCAACGGCATAACTTAAACTCCAAAATGCTTCTATGTAACCGTCGTCTTCCGCACAATGGGGACAAAAGAATGCTCGCCTCAAATCAAACTGTGACGTCGATGCACTACGCTGTAAATTTTCATTTAATATTTTTGAATGATAAGCGGCATCATTTGCTATATTTGAGATGGCCTTTAACTTTTCAAAATCACATCCTGTTATATCAACAAGGCTACCCAAAGGGACATCTATGCCATGCATGCTATGAGCCGTCATACCCGCCACCTGTAATATGTGAACCGGCGTGTCGTACCCATTTCTCTCAGACAACCTTAGAATGTAACTTTGTAGGCTCTCAATTGCATAAGGTGCTGGTGTTCTTACTAGTAAACTCATCACTCAAATAACCCGCCCAATTAAGCGCTGGTTTTGATTTTACGTGCACCGCTACCGGCTATCGACATACCGCCATTTGCAGAGCCTATTTGGCTTACTTTCTGCAAAATACTTATCGTCGGTTGCACGTTAAAATCAGGGTGAAAAGGAGCTATTTCAGCTGAAACAAATTCCTTGTTAAACGTTGATTCTAGATGTGCAACAGCTAAGTCCTCCAGCGTAATCACTGAGGTTTTCTGATCGATCGCATTCCAAACTGCACACTGAAGAAGCTTTACTAAGTAACCAAAAAGGCCGCCCGTCGCACAATAAAATCGAAATGCCATGCTTTCATTAGTCAAGCACGGCAAATCATAGTGTTCTTGCATCGACTCATTATAAGCACCTAAAATCGCAATAAAATCGGTCCTCAAGTCATTATTCAGCCACTCAAACCTCTGCATTTTTATAGGAGCTGAAAAACGACCCATCAATTGCTCATTTTGCTCTAATACTGCCTGACAACTATGTAGCCCACCTACAACTAAAGCCACGTTGGTATCATCCACCAATATTTTTAGCCAATCAGCGACATGATGCATGACCTTACGTGACCCTTTGTCCCAAAAATGCTGGAACTCATCAATCATGACCATTTGCGTACCGCAATCTTTCATCAACTTTTTCAAGCGTGATGTTTTTATATTCTCCGTTCCAGTACAGCACTTGGGGTCCCCAATTGATTCCAATAATAGCTCAACAAGCCCCTTTACTGTCGGTTTAGACGGCGTTCTAACTTTCAAGATTGGCACATTCAAACCATCTTCAGTTCTTGTGCGCGGGTGATGCATTAAACACTCGTCAAGAACCCTGCTTTTACCGGTCCTAGACTCACCAATCAATGCAATGCAAATGGGATTAGCTGAGCCTTTAGCGTATTTAAAGCCTTGTTCGATTCTCTCAACCGCCCTAACAAAGCCAGAGTGCTCTACCAAGGTCTCTTGTATTAGGTATGGGTTTTCAATCATGAGTCACCCTTCTTTAGAGTAAGCGAGTCACTCCCCCTTGGCCTATGAATTGGTTTTATATATTTAACCGGCGTTGACGCATCCACTACAAACACTTTATCTATATGCTTATCATCATCCAGCAGGGCTGTTTTTTTCTTTTTATCTAATTTTGTTTTCGAACCTTTAAGCAATTCCTTATCACCGATGAAACGTGCTTTTTTAACAGACCTTTTACCTGTTGTTGCCCAGTTCAACAATTTAGCTTTCGCCTTCAACAAGGACGCTTCATTAACAACAACACCGTTTTCTTTCGCCCACTTTTTTATCTGCTTGTGCTGCCAACGTGTCAACCCAACAGCATATTCTTTTGACACTGCAGGAACGATATAAGAATGGTTGTCACCTTTAACGAAAACGACAACTTCACCTATGTCATCATCGTTGTATAAAATATCAACCTTACAAGTATCACCGTACCTATAACGAAGGTCATTTAACTCAATTGAGTTGTAATGAAGTAAATCATGCACTATCCCTTTATGACTTAACGATTTGTCGTTTTTAGGCGTCCCAAATGAGATATCTAACTCTTCAGGCGAACTGATCAGTCGAATATCCTCTTGACAAACTGATTCCTCCCACATGTTAGCCGGTGTCATACCAATTCCTCGATGCTCCTCCTGGTGGTACACATCAACAAGCCACTTATAAATACCTTCGTGCAACTTCTTATACGTCGTGAGCGCATGTTTTTTTGGATCGTAGTCATCTTTCTCAAAAATGTTAGAAAAACTTGTACCCGGAAGTTTATGAATATACCCCGAATTTAACGTACCAAAGAAACGTTCAACCTTTCCTTTGAACCAACCGGTTCTACGCGGCGCCCGATGGATCTCTATACCGTATTTAAAGCAAGTGTTTCTTAAAGCGTGCGAGTGAAACTCCACCCCATTATCAACAACTAGTTGAGACATGACACCGTGTGCAGCCCAATCATTATCTATATCAGGGTAATTTTTGAGTAATTCAGTTTTGGGTAAAAAAGCTTGTTTTAAGCAACGTTGAACGGTCAAATTACTGGGTGGTTCAAAGCTAATTGAAAATCCGAGAACACATCGTGTGTAATCATCAATACAAACTGTCAGCCAAGGGCGTCCTAAAGGCAGTCCAGTCTTATCATCAAGTACAAAAAGATCAAGCCTAGTATGATCGATCTCCGCACGCTCAAGCGGTGAATACGTAGTACGGTTTTGAATGACCGACCGGAATGCCTTTCTAGCATACTCACGCCCATGCCTTGCCACACAAACATCATAAGCATTTATGTCTCCAATCATTCGCTTAACCAAAGCCATGCTCGGTAATTCCAGTTTGTTTAGCTCTCCACGCAACTCATTCTTTGTGATGACAAGGTATTTAGCGCACTCAAGAGCATCACTGATTGTCCCTCTTTCACGCCGCATATACGTTTCATCAATTGCGTCTCCGACCAGGTTTTCAACCTCAAGGCAATATCGTCCACGACGATTACCTTTGTCCAAATTCTTATCTAACAGTGCAACCGAAGCATTGCCGTTCATTTCATATTTATTTTTCCACCTAATAACTGTTGATGGATCAGGAGCCCTACCTTTGCTACCCAGCTTAACCCAAGTTTCTTCTATGACCGGTATTAATCTAGAACGTGTGTTGGGTATGTCGAGCGTCGCTGACACATATTCGAAGCGCTCAATTGCTTTTTCATAGCCTTTATCATTTACTGATAAAGCCAGACGTTTGTCACTTTTTAATTTTCTTTCTTCGGGAAAATGCTCAAAAATATTCATTGCATTTTGACTGATAAGACTCAGTATTTCACTTTCAGAAAACTCTTTGATTCGTTTTGTTTTCTGGCATTCTAATTGCCAAATATCACCTTCAAACTTACGTATTAAGTTAAGTTTTTCGCCATCATATTCTACATACGACCCAACCATTATCCTCGCAGTACTCATGATATTGCCCCCTTTGTTCCATTTGCTTTCAACCTAAACAAAGAGCCCTTGCCTATTTTTTCACTACCATCTAGGACTAACACTCCCTCTAAAGTAAGCCGGGACAAAACACACCGGATATCAACATCTGAGCTTGTGTAAATACCGTCAAGCCAAGATATTGAATCGTTAGAAAGAAAGTAGACCCTCAGTATTTCTCGAGACGTACCATCAATAGGATCACGACCGAACTTAAGAATCGTTCGTGCATTGTGTAGCCGTAATTTGTTGGATAATTGCTCACCAGTAACAACATGGTATGAATAGCCGATTTTTGGTAAGTATTCGGTTAAAAAATCGGTTCTAATTCGCACATCATCTTTTTTGGCTTCCCTTTCAGGCTTAATTTCCCACACTTGTAGCTCGCCATTTTTAGCAACCAAGATGTCCGGATAATGCTTAGCTACCAGCCCCTCAATGCAATATTCAATTAACATCGGTTGTTCAGCAAAGGCTTGAATACTGGGACTCGCATCTAATAGAACAAAGGCATTCAGTTCATTGTGGGACTCCCACTCCAACATCCGACTCATCTTCCACGATGGATATTCACCAGTTGGTCTAGCTCGTGATCGAGTACTTACTTTGCGCATTCTGACTTTGCCCTTTTTAGGGAAAGTCAGCTTGATGTGATTGTTCTTATGCTGAAAGAACAGCGGTTTATTCTGTGATTCAAGGTTCGTTAAATTATTCATAGTTCATCATTCCTTTCTTATTGAGTTAAATAAAAAATTCTTGATCAACGCTTTATTCAAACTTTGAAGGCAACTCCCCTTGCGATAAACTTCAAATATCTTGTAATTAGCATCATTCAATTACTGCATAATTATAGGAATGGCAGTAAGTCTTGTCAAGTATTTATCAGCAGTATTTTATTACTGCATATTATAATTGACATCAACTACTCTTTTAAGTACATTAATATCCAGTTAATTAATATTTTATTAACGGTAAATTAATTGCCTTAAATAAAGCAAAGACCACCATGAAAAGCACCGCACTCATTGACATTGCCGATATAAAGCCAGGCCACCCTTTCCGAGGCTCGATTAACCCAAGTGATGACGCAGATACCTTTGTCATTCAGATAAGGGACATTAATCAGTACGGGGAAGTAGACAAGCAAAAAATTGTAAAAACAGCTCTCACCAGCAAAAAGAAACCTGTTTATCTAAAAGAAAACGACATTTTGTTCGCTATAAAGGGCGCCAGACACTTTGCAACATTGATGCAAAACATTCCAGATAACTCTGTTTGCTCCCCTCACTTTTTTGTCATCCAAGTAAATAACAAAAATGCAGGGCATGTCATTCCTGCATTTATTAGCTGGCAACTAAACCAAGTGATTGCACAACAATACTTCAAAAATTCGGCCGAAGGCACTCACTACGTCAGCATTCGCAGGAAAGTACTTGAGGATACACCACTGGTCATACCGCCTATAGCCGAACAGAAACAAATTGTAGCGTTTAACAATGCCGCCATAAAAGAACAAAAGCTATTTCATCAGCTCATTAAAAATAGGCAACAACAAATCGACGCCCTAGCAATTAACCTACATCAATCAAGTTAATCAGCTACCCTCAATCAACTTTATATAAAAGGAATTTCCATGCCACATACCCAACTCAACCAAGACGATATAAATAAAGCCGTCTGGTCAGCCTGCGATACCTTTAGAGGCGTTATTAGCTCAGACACCTACAAAGACTTTATCTTGACGATGCTGTTTTTAAAATACATTTCCGATGTCTATAAAGATGATCATGGAAAGTTAGTCGAACAACATGGGGATAACCCGGCGCTTATCAACGCCATGATGGCAAAGCAACGTTTCGTACTGCCAGAAGGCGCAAGCTTTTGGGATTTGTACGAAGCTCGCCACCAACCAGGAAATGGCGAACGAATTGATAAAGCACTCCATACTATAGAAGAATCAAACGGCTCCAAGCTACGCAATGTTTTCCAAGACATTACCTTCGGTACCGACAAATTAGGCCCAGAAAAACAAAAGAATGATTTATTGCGCCATCTATTAGAAGACTTTGGTAAAGATATTCTAGATTTAAGTCCTAGCCGCGTGGGATCACTCGATATTATCGGAAACGCTTATGAATACCTCATCAAGCACTTTGCAGCGGGCAGCGGCAAAACCGCGGGCGAGTTCTACACACCACCTGAAGTGTCAGACCTGCTCGCCACCATATTAGAACCTCAAGAAGGCGATCAAATATGTGACCCTGCTTGTGGTTCAGGCTCATTACTTATGAAGTGTGGCGCGATGGTACGTAAAAACTCGGGTTCAAAGAAATACGCACTGTTTGGTCAAGAAGCCATTGGCTCTACCTGGGCGCTAGCAAAAATGAACATGTTCCTACACGGTGAAGACAACCACCGTGTTGAATGGGGCGACACTATTCGTAACCCCTTACTAAAAGACAAAGACGGTACCGGCCTATTACACTTTGATGTCGTCACCGCCAACCCACCCTTCTCGCTTGATAAATGGGGGCATGAAGATGCGGCGAATGATCCATACGGACGATTCCGCCGCGGTATCCCGCCAAAAACCAAAGGTGACTACGCCTTTATCAGCCACATGATAGAAACCCTCAAGCCAAACTCTGGCCGAATGGGTGTTGTTGTCCCTCATGGGGTGTTATTCCGTGGTTCATCAGAGGGCAAAATCAGGCAGCAACTCATAGAAGAAAACCTGCTCGATACCGTGATTGGCCTTCCGGAAAAACTCTTCTTTGGCACAGGCATCCCCGCCGCTATTTTAATCTTTAAAAAACAAAAAATGGATAAGGACGTTCTATTCATTGATGCAAGCCGCGAGTTCAAGTCAGGTAAAAACCAAAACCAACTCACGCCCGATAATATTCAAAAGATTATCGAAACCTACAAAGCGCGTGAGACGACGGATAAATATTCTTACTTAGCCAGTTTTGATGAAATACAAGAAAACGACTTTAACCTCAATATTCCGCGTTATGTCGATACCTTTGAAGAAGAAGCTGAAATAGATTTAATGGCCGTACGTAAGGAACGCGTGCAGTTACAAAGCGAACTAAAAACCCTTGAAGCAGAAATGGAAGGCTACTTAAAGGAGCTGGGTTATGGTGCCTAGTGGTTGGAGCATTACAAGCTTATCTGATATTGCATCCGTAGAGCGGGGGAAGTTTTCAGCTCGTCCACGAAACGATCCACAATATTATGGAGGCGCCATACCATTCGTTCAAACTGGTGATATTGCCGCTGCAGATACTTACCTCAGAACTTTTAGCCAAACATTAAATGCAGAAGGATTAAAAGTAAGTAAATTATTCCCTGAAAACACTATATTAATAACAATAGCCGCAAATATTGGTGACACAGCCATCACAACTTTTGACGTTGCTTGCCCTGACAGCTTGGTAGCAATTCAGCCTAAGAAGAACACATCTGACACATATTGGCTTAAAAACGCTTTAGAGACACTCAAGACTGAGCTTGATTCAAAAGCCACTCAAAACGCACAAAAAAACATTAATCTACAAGTCCTAAAGCCTCTAAAAATACTAACTCCTCCACTCCCTGAACAACGAAAAATCGCCAAAATCCTATCCACATGGGATAAAGCTATTAGCACCACCGAGCGCCTAATCGACAACAGCAAACAGCAGAAAAAAGCCCTCATGCAACAACTGCTCACGGGTAAAAAGCGCCTGCTAGATGAATCAGGCAAACCATTTGAGGGTGAGTGGGAAAAAGCAGAGCTGGGTAACCTTTTAGATTACAAGCAACCGACCCCTTATTTGGTGAAGTCCACCGATTATTCAAATAAATACCAGATACCGGTATTAACTGCCGGAAAGACATTTGTATTAGGTTACTCAAATGAAGAGTTCGGCATCTTCAGCGAGAACCTACCTGTGATCATATTTGACGACTTCACCACAGCTACTAAGTTTGTAGATTTGAATCGCCTTGAGATTACTAGACACTCATTAGCTCCCTAAAGTACCTTTTTTCATACTCAACTGGCGACAACATATCGTTGTTGCCATGCTTCCGAACTGGATTATAGAACATCTCAATATAATCAAAAATATCCTGCTTGGCTAAATCACGAGTTGCATATACTTTTCGTTTGATACGTTCGCGTTTTAGCAGTTGAAAGAAGCTCTCAGCAACCGCATTATCATGGCAATTACCTCGACGGCTCATGCTGCTCTGCAAATTATGCGCTTTCAAAAAGTCTTGCCATTCATAACTGGTATATTGACTACCTTGGTCAGAATGAACAACGACCTCCGTCGTCGGCTTTCTTTTCCATACGGCCATCAGTAATGCGTTCATAACAAGATCTGTTTCCATTCTTGAGTGCATTGACCAACCAATAATTTGGCGTGAGAATAAATCCAACACGACAGCTAAGTACAACCAACCTTCATAAGTTCTGATATAAGTAATATCCGTCACCCATGATTGATTAGGCTCATTGACCTCAAATTGTCGCTGTAAAATATTCTGGGCAACGGATGAGGGTAAGCTACCTTTCATATAACGTCGCTTTTTGTATCCAGTTTGTGATTTAAGCTTGTTTTGATGCATTAAACGTTCAACGCGGCTCATGCCGCAAGTTTCACCTAGTTCGCGTAGATCGTGGTACACCTTGCGATAACCATATACGCAACCACTTTCCAGCCAGGACTGTTTTATAATGCCTAGCAGGCGTTGATCTTCTATCGTGCGTTTAGACTTGGGCTGTTTTAGCCAAGCGTAATAACCGCTTCGATGAACATTGGCTGCTTTACACAGTAATTTAACCCCATGCTGGGGATGATGAGCCTTGATAAACGCATACCTCACAGTGACTCTTTGGCAAAATATGCGGCGGCCTTTTTTAATATGTCTCGTTCTTCTTCAGTGCGCCTAAGTTGCGCTTTCAGATCACGGATTTCTTTTTGCTGGTCGGTGATTTGATTGTACTTGGAACTTTCGTTGCCATAACGCTCAACCCAAGCATAAAGGCTTTTGGTGGTGCAACCTAACCGTTTCGCCACTTCATAAACTGAATAGTTGCGTTCAGTAATTTGTTTAACGGCTTCAATCTTAAATTCGTCTGTGTATCTCTTGCTTGTCATCTGTTTCTCCAATATTGCTATTATCATATAGCTTTGGAGTGTCTATAGTTCTCATGGCGATTCAATTTTCCATTTAAGGCTAAGTCTAGCGCAATGAAAATTCTAGTCGCAAAAGAAGGTGCTTCTATCAAGTACATATTCGAAGCTATGCAAATACTTAATTATCCTATTGGCGGACACCAACGACACTGGATTTCTATATTTTCCTACCTTGTTATTGCGCTACCTTCTCGAGAAGAACAACAAAAAATCATAAGCACTCTCACCAATGTAGACAAAGAAACTAAACTATTCGAACGACAACTCGCTGACCTAAAGCAAGAGAAAAAAGCATTAATGCAGCAGTTGTTGACGGGTAAGCGTCGAGTAAAAACTAATAATTTCGAAAAGGATTGTCAAAATGTCTAATGAAGATTATAAATTCACGGCATTGAATAAAGCCGTTTCGACCGATGATGAGCTCCAAAAAATTAAAAAAGAGTTGAGTGTCAATGGCACTAGCAGCACCTTACGGGATGCGTTAATGACCGCTTGTAGAGAAGGCTATTTTTTAGAACTTATTGCCGATATGTATGCGCTGGTTGGAGATGATGAGCTAAATTTTAAGAAGCAGTTGCTAGCACTACATAATAACGGATTAATTAATGTTGTTGATGAGTTTTTGCGACTGACTAAATCTGGGGAACAAGACTTCTTCTTTATACGTCATGTGTTTGAAATGATTCTCCCTGATATAGATGCGCCTACTCATATTGTGATGACTTGTGTGAAGCATTTAACGGTTCAAGCTGGAAATGATTTAGCGGCAGGAATGCTTTTGGTACCTTTTAAGAGGTTTTGCGAGGCAAGCTTAAAAAGATCAGAAGAAGCATTAGATATTGCGATACATAACGTTACTGAACTTGAGCCACTAAACTTTATTTCCCCTGCTTTGGAGGCGTGGTCAAGCCAGAATTTACCATTATCGGTGGCTAAAGCAGTCGAATTAACGACACATGACAATATAAAAATATGTACACAGGCTGTATATGCACTAGGTAATATAAATTATAACAACGACTTGTTATTAGTTGAAGATGCAGTTGAGGCGTTAGACGGCACTATTAAACGCCAATATGATACTCGATTATCTGAGGGTATTTTAAAGTCATCATTTTCTTTATATCTAGCCGATAACAATAAAGTACAAGAAGTCTATTGTTTAATAAAACTAGCTTTAGTTGAAAGAAATGAGAACGAAATACATGCAGCCTCAGAGTTGTTTTTTCGAGAGCATGAAAGGCTTCCTAAATGTATTTTGGAGTTGTTATTGAATTCTCTGCGGCACACTAACCCAAACAATAAAGGGACTCTGAATAATATTGATTATGGACTTCAGAGTTTACTAAAAAAAGGATATCTTGGTGAGGCCCTCTTGCTTTTGGAGCGCCTTTTAATTACGAATAAAGCTGATTTGTCTATCGATGTGTTTAATAGTTTCTCACGTGACGTATTAGTGAACAATGAGGCATTAAATATACTCATTACAAAGTGGTTTTTAGCAAGAGATATTGCTCTAGGCAGGGCTGTTTATGACCTAGTTCAGCAATGTAGAGGAAGCGATATTGGCTTGAGTGTGGCTCCAGGCCAACTTGATTCTAAGGCTGGTGAATCACTTTTCTTAGCAAGAAAAGCGGTCGGCTGGATGTTCACCAAACCTGTGAGTGCAACAAGTTTCGTTGTATCGCTTATAGGCTTTTGTAGGGATGATGAACTCAAAGAATTTGAGGAGCTGTTATTTAATCCATTGTTAATTTGTTACTCCGGTAGTGTTAAACAGTACCTGGTTAATGAATTACCCAAATTAAGAGAGGCTTCCCAGCAAGTTGTGACTAATGTTCTTACGAGATTAGATGAATATCATAAAGGATTAGAGTCCGCAGCCAACATACCAGAATTACGACCATCACAACTCCAAAGAGCGACCCACCATAGGTATTTTAGTGAGCTTATGGCAGACGCTAGAAAAGAAGCAGAAAAGAATTCAATATTTGGTCAACTGGTCACTAAGTCAATCTTGCTATACGGTAATAAATCGGTTCATTACATGAGTGACGGAAAGGGAACTTCATCTCGCCAAGAAATACCTTTGCAGCAAATTGAGCATGCAATTGAATTTCCGTCACTTGAAAATCTAGACCCACATTCTCTTGATTATATGATGCGGGCATTCCGAGTAGAGGGGTGTCATTAGTGCAGTTAATTCTTAGAGAGTACTTGGCTTCACTTAATGAGCGAAATGAACTTGATGCGCTACTTCCAGACTTATTGTCACAAATGGGGTTAGAGGTTTTTTCTAAACCTGGGATAGGGAGTCGGCAATATGGCGTTGATATTGCTGCATATGGAAGTATTGATGGTGAGGTCAGTAAGGTTTATTTATTCTCAGTTAAGGGTGGTGATTTAGGGAGAAAGGACTGGAATAGTGGATCCGTACAAGACCTGCAGCCTTCTTTAGATGAGATTATAACGGTATACATACCAACACACCTACCTTCAGAATATAAGAATTTCCCCATTGAAATATGTATTTGTTTTGGTGGCGATTTGAATGAAAATGTAAGGCTAAATGTAACTCAGTATGAAGAACGTAATAGTACGGATTTAATATCTTTCTCAGAATGGGGGGGTGAAAAAGTAGCCCTGTATATAGAAAAATATCTATTAAAAGAGGAGCTGGTTCCAAAAAAGTTCCGCCGGTTATTGGGGAAGTCGTTAGCTTTATTGGACGAGCCAGATGTTTCGCACAAGAACTTTTTGAAATTAATTCAAATGCTAATAGATGTAGACATTCAGAAAGGTTCAGAAGTAGTAAAAGCAATCAGGCAATTAAATATAGTCTTATGGATACTTTTTTCATGGTGCAGGGAGTCTGGAAATCTAGAGTCAGCCTACTTGGCTAGCGAATTAACACTGTTGTATGCATGGGATTTAAGCAAGCCTTATTTGGAAAAAAAATCAAAAGCAGCTAACGCTATTCGTAAAACATTAAATGCTATTCAATGCTTGAACTATCAAATTAGTATGTCGTATGTCGATACTAAGATTGTTCCGCATACTAATAAGCTTTATGCGCTTTCGAATGCAGTAGCTCCATCGTGCAATGTTGATGTTAACCTTAAAATGTTTGATATTTTGGGGAGGCTTTCTTTAACAGGATTATGGGCTAGCTGGTTCATACAGCATCTACCCCAAGAAGACGTTGAGCTATGCCAAAAAGCAAGACATGAGTTACGGCAATACCAAGACGCAGTAAAGCAGTTGATTAACAATAATCCAATATTATTGACGCCCTATAAAGATGACCAGGCTATAGATATTACTATAGCGTTCTGTTTTTTAGCGTTGTCCCAGGAAAACGATAAATATATACACGATTGGTTACTTACGTTGGTGGAACGAATTGGCTTTAATTTTAGGACGCATAGTCACTATCCGTGTAATTTAAATTCATACCATGAGCTTATTGAATACCCTATAGAGAAAACGGCGCAATATCGAGAAGAAATTACCGCAGGCAGTATTTTATACCCATATTTGGCAATGTTTTCTGCCTTACTTGGGTTCGATGATGTGTATGGGAAAGTTCAGGAATTAAAAACAGAATTATTGTCACATTGTAATTTTCAAATTTGGTACCCAGATGAAATGACTGAATCTGATTTATATTTAAATAAATCTAATCATGGGGCAACACTGTCAGATGTTTGCATTGATAAGGGTAAGGAAGAGTTTCTTGAGCAGTTATTTACAGAGTGCGATGAAAGCAATTCATTTGACGAGCTGACTGCAAATAAATTTGGCCGTTGGCCTTTAGTTTTTGTTGCTTGTCGTCATTACCGAGTGCCAGTCCCTATTCATTTTTTAAAGGATGCTGGGATAGCCTCAGGCGAGTTGTAATTATAATCTCCAGATTTAGTGTCTTAAATAAGTGAGCTTACTATCAGGAAGAAAAAAATGTGTGAAATATCCAAAACACTTAAACTATGTACCTGTAGCGATACAATTGATAAATCAAAACCCTATTGGACCTTGGCACGAAAAACGATCAAACAACCCAATACTGAAGTGATTATAGGGGAGTATTTGCCATCGTACTCATACTGTGAGGGTGATTTTGCTCAAACTGAAGAGTGGTTATTAAGTCAGATCAACGAACACCAGTGTTTCGACTTTGATTACTCACCTTTCCAAGAAGACAAACTGCTTATTCATTTGGTTGAGAATAAATTTGGGTTTGTGTATTCAGCGCAAGAGCAATCCTGGGAGGCGATAGATTTAGGCAGTCCTTTTTTAGAAAAAATAAAAAGAAGTGCTCAAGCTAAAGGCTATGTTGAACAAAACAGCTATACGTTGTGATATGAATTTCTTGGAACGCACGAAAAGCCAAATAAGCTTAACTGCTCTTGACGGCAGGGCTAATAGGCACCAAAATTACCTCAACATAACCGCCACGCTTAGTACCCTTTGGGGTGTCGCGCAACCTTGGCGGTTTTTCTTTGCCTGTAGAAAATCAAATGATAGAAGTGAGCCATGAAGGGTTTACTTAAAAACTAGCTGGAACACCCAATATGGAAATGAAAAACAGTACAATTCAACAGAGCGTTGTAAATTTCAAAGAAGAGGCCAGTTCAAAGCTACCCGCTTTAACCCTACTCTCAAATTTAGGCTACAGCTTTATTACCCCTAGTAATTGTGAAGCTTTGCGTGGCTCTACTAGCCAAGTGATTCTGCCGCCTATCTTGCGTGATTTTTTAGCTAAACAAACGTTTCCATTCGGGGGTAAACAACACGCATTGTCTGAAGCCACTATCGACAAAATATCTCATGAGCTGAGCCCATCTATGAACGAGGGTTTAAGAGGCGCAAACGAGAAACTTTACAACGCGATGATGTATGGCGTGGGCGTGACTGAGTTTATTGATGGCAAAAAAGCCTCTCCTACTATTCAACTAATTGATTGGCACACACTTGATAACAACCACTTTCACTTTACTGAGGAAATGGTTGTGCAAAACAGTGAAGCGACGGGTAATCGCATTCCCGACATCGTTTGTTTTGTTAACGGCTTGCCTTGGGTGGTAATTGAGGCTAAGCGCCCTGATTCAAAGCATGAAAACAAGTCAAGCGTTGCAGAGGCCATCTCGCAACAAATTCGCAACCAGGGCCAAACTGAAATCCCCCATCTATTTGCCTACAGCCAGTTATTATTGTCCATTAATGGGCACGAAGGCTTATATGCCACTTGCGGCACACCGGATAAGTTTTGGGCCACATGGAAGGAAGAAGAAATTATAGAAGCCGAGTTTATACGGCTTAAAAATAACCGTTTAAACAGCCTGCAATTAAATGCCATTTTTAACCACCGGCCTGATTCTGCCAAAGAAGAATACTTATCTTTAATTGCTGCGGGTGAGCTGACTGTTACTGATCAAGATCGACTCATTGTCAGTTTACTGCGACCCGATCGGTTGTTAGACATGGCGCGTCTTTATACCTTGTTTGATAAAAAAGCCGGCAAAATTGTGGCTCGCTATCAACAAGTGTTTGGCATTAAGGCATTGGTTGAGCGAATTGGATGTTTTGAGGAGTCTGGTGCTCGCCTTGGAGCACGTAAAGGTGGGGTTATTTGGCATACCACCGGTAGCGGCAAATCATTCACGATGGTGTTTTTATCAAAGGCTTTAATCTGGCTGGAAGAACTGGCTCAATGCAGGGTAATCCTTGTAACCGACCGAGTTAACTTAGAAGACCAACTGAGCCGGACTTTTGCCAGTGGCGGCGCATTGACGGCTCGCGACAAAAAAGACGCGATGGCAACCTCTGGGCGCCGTTTAGCAGAGCAAATTGGTCATGGTAATGAACGGGTAATTTTCTCTATCATTAATAAATTTGGTTCTGCGATAAAGCAAAAAAGTTGTTACAACGACAGCCCTAATATTATCGTTTTAGTTGATGAGGGGCACCGTAGTCAAAATGGCGAGAACAATATACGCATGCTTCAAACACTGCCTAAGGCTGCTTTTATTGCCTTTACCGGCACCCCGCTTCTTAAGGACGATAAAACCGAGAACAAGTTTGGTAAAATCATCCATTCCTATACGATGCAGCAAGCGGTTCAGGACAAGACCGTTACGCCATTGCTTTACGAAGAACGCATCCCTGACCTAAACGTTAATGACCAAGCCATTGATGCGTGGTTTGACCGAATAACAGACAAACTAACTGAGCAGCAAAAAACTGACTTAAAGAAAAAGTTCTCACAAAAAGGTCAAATCTATCAAACCGAGGGGCGGATAGAACTGATAGCCCACGATATATCTGATCATTTCCAAAACTTTAAACAACAGCACTTAAAAGGTCAGCTAGCCTGCGATTCTAAAGCCTCGGCTATTCGCTATAAGAATGCACTGGATAAGGTTGGCAAAATCACCTCTGTTGTCGCCATGTCGGCTCCCGATACGCGAGAAGGCCATGAAGTTGTAGATGAAGACAGTAAGGATATTGTCCAGAACTGGTGGAAAGACAACGTTGGAAAAGCAGATGAAAAGGTCTACACAAAACAAATCATCGAAGACTTCAGTCGTGATGATGGACCCGACATCATCATTGTTGTTGATAAATTATTGACGGGGTTTGATGAGCCTAAAAATACGGTTCTTTACATAGACAAACCCCTTAAAGAACATAATCTGATTCAAGCCATTGCCCGTGTGAACCGACTACACAGTAAGAAGCAGTTTGGTTACTTGATCGATTATCGCGGCATTCTAAAAGAACTTGATGCAACCATCGAAAAGTATCAAGACTTAGCCGAACGAACACAGGGTGGGTTTGATATTGATGACCTTAAAGATATGTATCACGGAATGGATACGGAGTATAAAAAACTGCCTGTGTTGTACAAAACACTCTGGGAAAGCTTTTCTAATGTGAAAAACAAGCAAGACCCTGCCGCTTTACGACAAGCATTGTCCCCAAAAATTGATGATGCTCAAGGCCAGTTGGTAGATACCAATCTTAAAAAACGTGATGATTTCTACTTAGCATTGACTGCTTTTTCAAATTGCATGAAGGTCGCCTTACAGTCCGCTACTTACTTTGACGATAAAAGTTTTGATGATTCACGCCAGCACTATAAAGACACACTTAAGATGTTTATTGGGTTACGCAAGCAGGTTCGTGAGGACGCTAACGAGACCATTGATTACGATCAATACGCAGATGACGTTCGTTATTTACTGGATAAACATATTGGTGGCATTGAAATAAAAGAGTCTGCGGGTTCGTACTTAGTGGGCAATCTAGGTAAAGACGTAAAACCTGCCGATATGACCGATGATGAAGCGAGAAATCAAACAGATAAGATCACTGGTCGCATCACTAAAATGATAAAGCAGGATTTAGCTGATGACCCATACGCTCAAGAGTATTTTTCAAAGCTACTAAAAAAAGCCATTGCCGACACAAAGGCCATGTTTGATGCCCCGGTAAAACAGTACATTTTATTTGCTGATTTTGAACAAGACGTTAAAGAACGGAAAATAGAAGGAATACCTGACGAGCTGACAAATAATAAACACGCTCAAGCTTACTTTGGTTTATTCAAGCACTTATTTGACGCCGAACTTCTTGATAACAGCGGCCTTAGCGACGATAAGCTCACACAATATGCAGTCGACATTGATAATATTGTTAAAACAGCAGTCGCTGAGTATTCCATTAATCCTAGTGAAATTGAAAACAAAATAAGCATGCAGCTATTGCCCATGCTGTTTGCTGATCTAGGCCTTGAAAAGGCTGAACGCTTCATCCAGGAAGTCATAAAGATCACACACTTAGGCCTTTCTAGATCGTGAGTAAAATAAGAAAGGAAACCGTTGAACAAGGTCACCTCACCTACGGTAGTGAAACCATTCTTTATGATGTTATTCGTAAAAGCACCGTTTTAAAGCCAAATCATCAAGCCTCGAAAAGACAGATTGTCATTAAAGTTCACCCAGACCGAAGGGTTGTAGCAACTGTACCCGAACAAACCAGTAAAGAAGCTGTACACGTAGCTGTTAATAAACGGGCAAAATGGATATGGAAGCACATGTCTGATTTTTCTTCTTTAAATGAGCATGTACTACCCAGACAATACGTTAGCGGCGAATCACAGTTCTATTTAGGGCGTCGCTACATGTTGAAAATACTGATTGAATCCCAATACGCGCCTAGCGTAAAACTTCTGCGTGGCAAGCTTGTGGTGTTACTGAATGAAAACAATAATTCATCAACGGTGAAAGACTTAATTGATAAATGGTACGTCTATCGTGCCAAGCTCATCTTCAATGAACGCTTACAATTAATGCTAGCTAAAGCCACTTGGGTAACGAAACAGCCTAGCTTCAAAGTTATGTCTATGAAGAAGCAATGGGGAAGTTGTTCAGCTAAAGGCAATCTGGTGCTTAACCCTCATTTGGTTAAAGCCTCTAAAGAATCCATAGATTACGTAATATTGCATGAGCTTTGCCATATAGCTGAACATAACCACAGCGACAGGTTTTGGCGCTTACTGACTGAAGTAATGCCAAATTGGAAGCAAATCAAGTCAACATTAGACACCCAAGCTGAACTCTATTTAAACGAATAATCTCCGGATAAAAAAAGGGACCGAAAAGTCCCTTTTTTGGTGTAAAACGAAACATAAATGCAGGCAACACCCCTATCAATTTAGCGCATCCCTTTTCAACCCTTATAAAACATGACTTCTTGGTCGCATCTTATGCCGCCAAAAGTCGCACCTTATCACTCAAAAGTCGCACCTTATGGTCTCAACCACATTTGCAAAATACAAATTGCGCTTTATTCTCCCCTACCCACACTTACTATCCCCACAATTTAAACAGGTCATACAGCCGTCCATTTGAATGGCGGCTTTGGTATTACACTTGGTGCATAACTGTGAGCCGGCTGGAAAGGCGCTGGACTCTGTTTCTTGTTCGGCGTTTTTAGCTAGTTTTTCACCTTCAAACTGGGCGCGTTTTTCGTCCATAATTTGTTGCTGGTGCTCGCTAATTTCTTCACTTTTGATCATGCCGATCATTTTTAGGTGCGATTCTACGACGTCGCCAATTTCGGCGACTAGCGAGGGCATAAACTTCCCGCCTTTTTTAAAGTAACCACCGCTTGGGTCAAACACCGAACGCAGCTCTTCCACCAAAAAGGTGATGTCGCCGCCTTTTCTGAACACTGCCGACATAATGCGGGTTAGCGCGACGATCCACTGAAAGTGATCCATGTTTTTAGAGTTAATAAACACTTCAAATGGACGGCGTTGTTCGTGGTCGGTGTCGTGATTAAGCACGATGTCATTAATGGTTATGTACAAGGAATGCTCGGACAACGGGGTTTTAATTTTATAGGTCGAACCCAGTAGCATTTCGGGCCGTTGCAGGCTTTCGTGCATTTGGATGATATTGCTTTTTGCCTCTGCTGCCGGTGCCACTGGTTTTGCAGCGGGCTCTTGCTCTTGTTTGACCACTTCGTAGCCGATAATGTCTTGTGAAATTTTATGTGTCATTGTGCTGTCTCCTTATCCGCTGTATTTAAAATTTACCGTAGTAGCCTTCTTTTAAGGCGTCGTACAGGTTAGCGGCTGTGTGGGATTCTCCCTCGTATTCGATCATTTCATTACCTTTGGCTTCTAACACGCTGCCATCTTTAAGGTTGAAACGGTAGGTGGTGTTTTCCAAATCAGACTCTTTAACCAATACGCCTTGGAAGGCATCGGGGTTAAAGCGGAACGTGGTACAGCCTTTCAGACCCTTTTCATGCGCGTACATATAAATGTCTTTAAAGTCTTCAAAGGCAAAGTCGGTCGGCACGTTAGCGGTTTTTGAAATGGACGAATCCACCCATTTTTGCGCTGCGGCTTGTATGTCTACGTGTTGTTTTGGGGTAATGGTTTCGGCGGTAACAAAGTAGTCCGGTAGTTTTTCGTCTTCTTTTTCGGAATACGGCATCGCTTTTTGATTAACTAGCGTGCGGTAGGCCAACAGTTCAAACGAGAACACATCGACTTTTTCTTTGGCGTTACGGCCTTCACGAATAACGTTGCGTGAATAATGGTGCGCAAAGCTCGGCTCGATACCGTTACTGGCGTTATTGGCTAAGGATAGTGAAATAGTCCCCGTTGGCGCGATGGAGCTGTGGTGGGTAAAGCGCGCGCCTGTTTCGGCCAGCTGTTCAACCAACTCGGGTGCCTCTTTTGCGACTTGCTGCATGTAGCGGCTGTATTTTGCGTGTAGCACGCGGCCTTTAATGCTATCGCCCAGTTTATAGCCATCGTCTAGCATTTCGGGGCGTTTGCGCAGCATGTCACCGGTGATTTCAAAGTCTTCATCCATTATCGGTGCTGGGCCTTTTTCTTTTGCCAGTTCTAAGCCGGCTTCCCAACCGCTGATCGCCAATTGCTTGCTAACTTCTTCGGTAAATTCAACCGAGGCTTGTTCACCGTAAGGAATACCCATCATGGTGAGCGTAGAGCCAAGGCCTAAAAAGCCCATGCCGTGGCGGCGTTTGTGTTCGATTGCTTCACGTTGGCCTTCTAACGGTAGGCCGTTAATTTCGACCACGTTATCCAGCATACGGGTAAAAATACTGACCGTTTTGCGGAATTTTTCCCAGTCGAAGGTGGCTTCTTTGGTAAAGGGCTTGCTCACAAATTTGGTTAGGTTAACCGAGCCTAGTAAGCACGAACCATACGGCGGTAACGGCTGTTCCCCGCACGGGTTGGTGGCGCGGATGTTTTCACAAAACCAGTTATTGTTCATTTCGTTGACTTTATCAATCAAGATAAAGCCAGGTTCGGCGTAATCGTAGGTAGACGCCATGATGGTTTCCCATAAACCTTGCGCCTTAACCGTTTTGTAGATACGGCAAGCCACTAGGCCCACCTCATTAACGATATAACCCTCGGTAATCGGCCATTCGCGCCACAGTACCTTGCTGCTATCGGTTAAATCAATCTCGTTACTCGCTAACTCTTTTTCTAAAATAGGGAACACTAAAGGCCAGTCGGCATCGTCTTTGACCGCTTGAACAAAGTCATCGGTAATTAATAACGATAGGTTAAATTGGCGTAAACGGCCGTCTTCACGTTTAACCCGAACAAAATCACGTGCATCGGGGTGAGCCACGTCAAAGGTCGCCATTTGTGCACCACGACGGCCACCGGCAGACGATACGGTAAAGCACATTTTATCGAAGATATCCATAAACGACAGCGGCCCTGAGGTGTTAGCACCTGCGCCTGACACGTACGCGCCTTTTGGGCGTAAGGTCGAAAACTCATAACCGATACCGCAACCCGCTTTTAGGGTTAAACCGGCTTCGTGGGTTTTGCCTAAAATGTCGTCCATTGAGTCACGAATCGAACCTGACACGGTGCAGTTAATGGTTGATGTAGCGGGTTTGTAATCACTGGCACCGGCGTTAGAAATAATGCGTCCCGCTGGAATGGCCCCGTGCTTTAACGCCCAAACAAATTGATCATGCCAATAAGCCTGTTTTTCTTCTGTTTCTTCAACCTCGGAAATGGCGGTTGCCACGCGGTCATAGGTGTCTTGTATTGACGTATCGACCGGCGAGCCATCTTGTTTTTTTAGACAATATTTTTTATCCCAGATGTCTAACGAGGCGGATTGGAAGTCAATAGTTGATACCTGCTCTTTCACTATTTTCAATTTGGCTGTAGTCATAATTTCCCCGGCGATTGTTTTTTTATTTTGATGTTTGACATAGTCCCTATGCCCAGTGGTGCTAGATTAAGAGTTTTTTCAACAAAACACAAGATGATGTGTTATTTATTTTTAACACAACTATATCTAGTATTTTTGCTGTCTTGTTTGATTTTGAAAATGTTTTAAATATCAAATTGTTAGGGCTTTATTTGATCTACCGCGTCAAAAAATTAACGTTTAACATTTTTCTTGTATAAAACTATACACGGCAATAACAGAAAAACCCTCCAGAAGGAGGGTTTTGTGTATGGTGCGCCAGAAGGGATTCGAACCCCTGACCGCTCGGTTCGTAGCCGAGTACTCTATCCAGCTGAGCTACTGGCGCGTAAGGATGGGTATTGTATTAGCCTCGCGCTAAAGGTCAAGCAAAAGCGTAAAAAACTTAAACTTTTTACCCTCGACAACACGGCTAAAGACTGACCCAACCAGCGCGTTTATTCGCTTCAATGGCTAATAAGCGTTCTTGATCATTGGCAAAATGCTGATCCCACTGTTCTAGTTGAGGTCGAACGATAACGTTTTCCCATACCCGCGGTATAAAGGCACTAACAAAGCACAAGGCAATACTCGGCAATTGCGGTGCCTCGGGGTAGGGTTTTAAATCAGTATAAAACCGTGTCGGCACTAAATGGTGTTCAGAATGATTAGATATTTCAAACGATAAGGCACGGCTAAGTGGTTTTAATTGGTTCCATGAGTGCCTGACCTCGATAGGCTCACCGATCACTCGGATTAAGCCATAATGCTGGGTGTAGTTAAAACCGCCCAATACCAAGTACAGCGTCGCCATGGTTACTATAAATAGCGGCAACGCGGCGATACCCGCCACATAAAACCAGCTGCCTAACCATAACGTCACCAACAGCAATGATTGAAAAAAGCGCCCTGAGGGTGAAAACAGCGGTTTTTTCATTTTAGCCAAACGCTGCTTTTCCATCTTAAACGAATCCATCATTTGCCCCCATAGGGATCTAAACGCAAAAGTGTATACCCACTCTCCCCGACGCGGTGTATCACTGTCTTCAGTGGTGGCAACCTTAAGGTGATGGCCCTGCACGTGACCAAGGTCGTTCATTGGCAATAAAAAGAGGGTGGTGTAAAGACTGCTATAAAAACGCGCAAACTGACCGTGCCGGTGCATAAGTTCATGCGAGGGAGGCAAGCCGCCTAAGGCGCTTAAAAAGGCGATAGACAATATCGCGCCCGCAAGGTCGAACGCGCTGCTATTGGCTTGCGCCAAGGTGTCGGCAAACAACAACCATAAGATAACAATCAGCGGCCATTGCAAATACAAAATAAGCTGTTGAAAGCCGCCAGAATCGACTTCGCGTGGCGCTTCGTCTCCGGGCAACCCAACGTCTAGGCTGAGAACGATAATAAAGGCAAATACACCTAACCAATTCCAACTACCGCCTAAGTAAAGCCCGCCTATTCCTATAGATAGCATTAGGCTGCCGACTATATAGCGGATATCTACCGACCGTTTAGCGTTGCTTTCCATCTGACTGGCCTTTATTAACGTCGTTCATTATTTACATTTCCTTAAAATTTAAAGTTGCTATCAAACGCTTTTTTTCCATACCCAAACGCCGGTGACAATAATAATCACGTGGATCACTAGGGTGATCATCGCCAACTCTAGCGCCTCGTAATACATGGCGCTGTAGATATCCCAAATACCAAACACAAACTCGGTGATAAAAACCACCGGCATGAGAGCTGGGTAATAGCGTGCGGGCTCACGAGAACCCCAAATTAAAACCACCCCTATCGCCGCCAAGCCTAGGCCAACAATAAGCCACGCATCCAACAATAATTGAAAAATTGGCTCACCTTGATACAGCTCAACCCCTGGGTACATACCCGGCAGTTGCGGCGCCCAAATAGACGGCCATAACAGCACTAAGTTCAATATATAAAACACCCCTACCGCGATCATCCAGTTTTTCATGCCTTGCATTATTGTCTCCCTTTCTTATTAGTATTTACTCAGCTTGAATACTAGCAAATATTACTTAATCTTAAAATATAATCATTCACTTATTTATTGCTAGCAATTGATACAGCTTATACAATCATCCATACTTTCAGTTATCAAACAATTGGAGTAAAACTGCGATAGTTGCATAGCCAATTATCTGATATTAATTTAAGTGAGGAACAGTACTATGAAACTTTATTACACCCCCGGCGCTTGCTCTTTGTCTCCCCATATCGTGTTATGCGAAACAGGTTTGAATTATGAATTAGTTAAAGTCGACCTGGCAAGCCACACGGTTGAAGATGGCAGTGATTATTTTAGTGTTAACCCTTATGGTTACGTACCTGCCCTCGGTTTGGATAACGGTGAACTGTTATTTGAAGGCCCGGCTATCGTGCAATATTTAGCCGATAAAGTCGCTGACAAAAACCTTGTTCCTGCAGCCGGTACACTTGAACGCGCACGCCTACAACAATGGCTTAACTTTTTATCATCCGAGTTACATAAAGGCGTTGCCCCTTTATTTAACCCAGCGATGCCCGATGAGGCAAAAGCCCTGTTCGTCGAACGCTTTGCTGATCGTTTAACTCAATTAACCTCAGCCTTGGGTGAAAACGACTACTTATTAGGCGAGCAATACTCTGTGGCCGATGCGTATTTATTTACCATTTTAGGCTGGTGCCCTTACTTTGAATTTGACTTAGCACCTTGGCCAACGCTACAGGCTTTCCTGGGTCGTGTGGGCGCTAGACCTGCCGTGCAACAAGCACTTAAAGAAGAAGGCTTGATTTAACCGGCGAATCAAACTGCATAAAAAAAACCGAGGTTGATACACGGCCTCGGTTTTTTTATATTAAGCTTTTATACAGCAAGCTTTTATCTATCCAGCTTTCATAGATTACGTTCTTAACTATAACTTAATGCACACATTACGCATTTCGGTATAAAACTCTAAGGAATGTACGCCACCTTCACGGCCAATGCCCGATTGCTTTGAACCACCAAAGGCCGTTCTTAAATCCCGTAAAAACCAACTATTAACCCAAGTAATACCTACTTCAACACGGCTAGCGACTCGGTGCGCACGCGATAAATCTCGTGTCCAAATGGTGGTCGATAGCCCGTAGTCGGTATCATTGGCTAAACGAATCACGGCTTGCTCATCGTCAAAGGGCGCGATATGGCAACACGGGCCAAACACTTCTTCTTTCATTACGGTTGCGTCTTCGGCAAGGCCGGTCCAAATGGTTGGCTCAACCCAAGCGCCTGCTGCCAAATCATCCGGCATATCGGGCACACCACCGCCAATCACCACGGTAGCGCCTTCATCACGTGCTTTTTTATAATAGGACAATACTTTTTCTTGGTGTTCATGGCTAATCAAGGGGCCATAGTTTGCCTCAGGGTCATCGGGGCGACCAAATTTAACCTGCGCTACCTTATTTTTTAAGGCAGCGACAAATTTGTCGAAAATAGGCCGTTCAACATACACCCGTTCGGTGCCTAAACACACCTGACCTGAATTGAGGAACGAGGAACGGTAAATCCCTTCCACCGCTTGTTCAAAGTCACAATCTGCAAACACAAGACCTGCATTTTTACCGCCTAGTTCAAAGGACACATCACGCATCCCTTCTGCAGCGGCTTGCATAATCGCTGTGCCTGTGCGCGTTTCACCGGTAAAGGTAATCGCATCCACGTCGGGGTGATGGGTTAAAAACTCACCGGTAGAGTCTGGGCCAAAGCCTTGCACGACGTTAAACACGCCTTTGGGAATACCCACAGCATTCATCACCTCACCCAACAAAGCGGCGGTCATTGGCGTTTCTTCTGATGGTTTAACCACCACCGTATTACCGCAAGCCAACGCCGGGCCTACCTTCCATGTCATCAATAAAAACGGGGCATTCCACGGCGAAATAACACCGACCACCCCTTTGGGTACACGTAGCGCGTAGTTCAAGGCTCCTAAACCATCTGGTGTTGTGGTTTGAAAAGACTCACTGGGCACGTTTTTAATCACGTCGGCGAACACTTTAAAATTGGCTGCACCACGCGGAATAAAGGCATGTGTCATTACCGCTTTGGGTTGCCCTGTATCGGCCATTTCAGCGGCCACAAAATCGTCAAAGCGACGGGTAATTTCATCGGCCACGGCATACAAAAGCTCGACCCGTTTCTCAGTACTATAAGAGCCCCACTCACCCAGGTAAGCTGTACGTGCAGCCGCTACGGCTTGATCAACCTCAAGACGACCGGCTTCCGACACTTGCGCGATAATACTGTTATCACTTGGTGAACGTTTATCAAATACCTTGCCGCTGGCGGCACCAACAAATTCACCATTAATGAAATTTTTAATTTGCTGCACGTGTTTCTTCTCCATTACTCATTAATTAACCTACAATATTAACAGATGCGTTCACACCCTCGGCTAGTTATAAAAAAACATTAAGATTTTTACTCAGCAAGCAACTAAAGTCTGGCGTGATTTTTCGTTTAACTACTTTAAAGCTACCGCCCACTTGACGTAAGACATCCTCCCGTTTGGCCACTAACCAATATTCTTCTCGTTCCAGCCTATTCCTGTAAACCAAGGTATTGGAAAGCACCTTTAATTCACCGCTTTTTTCTCCCACTTCTACTTCTACATTAGAAATCAAGTGTCGATAGCGAGTCCTCGGATCTTCTGACCAAGCCGCACCACTATGCAAACGCGCTACGCGCAATTGCAAGCTCTGGAAAGACTCATTGTAATGATTCATGTTTTTAGTGCTGTCCGGCTTTTCATCTTTACGAAACAGGCTTTCTCTTACTGGCATCCAGTACTGCAAATCCTCTGCTAACATGTTAAACCAGCTAACATAATCCTCCTCATCGAGAGCCCGAGCTTCTGCACTATAGAATTTATTCACCTGGTACCAGAGCAGCATCTGCTCGCTTTCGCTCATCACTTGCACCTTAGTATCTTTATCCATCTTAATCCCCTCGCTTAACGTACTTTAGGGATATCGCCCCAAGAATCAGCTGTTAAAAAATCCATCCAACGTTGATAAAACGCCAATTGATTGACATCGCTATACATGGGCCTACTTATATTACCTGGAAATTCAGGGTCATCTCGTCGGCTTGTCCCGACTCTTAAGCCGTAGTGCAAACTTTGTCTTCGAGTAACGACACCTTCATTGGATAACGTTGCATTTTCCCAGTTTTCACCATCATCCATCTCAAAAATCCCACTCGGCGAAAAGGTGAGAGACGACGCTTTTTGAACGATATCACGTATATGATCTGGCATATTTTTGTTCACCATAGTCCAAGAGCGCAATTCAAATTGACGCGGGCCTTTGGGCAACCAGGTGCGCATCGTATTGATGCCTGGCAAAAAAGAAAAATTTGGGAACACCGTCGCTGAGATAACAGAACCGTATAATTTACGTGCACGTAGATCGCCTAACCGTTTGGCCATATTGCTGCGTTCTTTTTCAAAGTATTCGACCAAGGTAGGGTCACCACTTGAGACCAGCGCTAAGGTACCTAGACCATCAACGCCCCCTTCCCAACCATGCCCATTCGCGTTGGCATGAAAAGACTCAGGATCTACCGGCATATACTCAGGCACTGCTCCACCCTTACTAACAGCTTTTGCGCCTGAGGCATGAGTCCAACCAACGTGCAACGAGTCACCAATAAAGTTTTCCGCACCAAACTTCCAATTCGCATTGAACATGTTTTTCATTGTGCCACCGATAAATTCGGTCCCTTCTTCGGTTTGATCGAGAATGACATCTAAATACCAGCGAAAATCACCTAAAAACTCTTCTAAGCGTGGCGCCTCATCATCAAAACAAGCAAACACTAGGCCTTTATAGGTTTCAACACGGGCATTTTGTAACCCCCAGTCTGACTTATTAATATGTCCCTCATAGTGATCCTCCTCATGCATACCTAACAAAGCGCCATCTGTTCCAAACGCCCAACCATGGTAATTACAGTTGAACTGACGCGCTTGCCCACGATCAGCAAAACAAATGCGGTTACCACGGTGGGTACATGAGTTAGTGAACACATGAATAGTGTGGTCTTTATGACGAGCGACTATCACATTGTCTTGCCCCATATAGGTCGTTAAAAAATCGCCAGGCTTAGCTATTTGACTTTCATGTGCAACGAACAACCATGACTTTGCGAATAACTTTTCTAATTCAAGCTGGTAAATCCAGTCCTCCCAAAAAATGCGCCGGTCAATCCGGCCATCATTAAGGTTCACCATTCTTTTCAGTTCTTCAAGTTGGCTCACTTAGCTTTCTCCACTTTTAATTGTCTTCTTTAAATAATAAAACTATCATTAGAATTTACTAATCACAAGCTGTTTCTAATTTAGACAATGCTTATGTTGATTTTCAAAACAACTTTAAAATACAGGGGTAACGACAATGGGTAGTATTTGGACAGATTTGATGGGGGTTGATTTTCGCCAAACATCCTACAACGTCGCGGGCATTAAAACCCGAGTACTGGAAGCCGGCAACGGGCCCACACTCATCTTGCTTCACGGTACTGGCGGCCATGCTGAAGCGTATGTAAGAAACATTGAAGAACACGCAAAGCACTTCCACGTTTACGCCATCGATATGATTGGCCATGGCTATACCGACCGACCTGATTGTGACTATCAAATGGATGATTTTGTCGATCACCTCATTAACTTTCTTGATACGATCGGGGTTGAAAAGGCATACCTGTCAGGCGAATCATTAGGCGCGATGGTCGCCTCTTGGACAGCGATAAAACACCCCGAACGCGTCCTTAAACTAGTACAAAACACGGGGATTTTAATGCCCCCCACTGGTGAGGGAAAAGCAGAACTAGCCGATGCTCTTGAACGCTCTAGGAAAGCTGCAGGACAGCTGACTAAAGATATTGTACGCGCAAGAATGAGCTGGCTTATGGCTGAACCTGAAAAAACGCTAACAGATGAAATAATTGATGCCCGTTATGCTATTTATGCACAACCTGGCATGCTGCCAGTGATGGGAAAAATTGCCAATACAATTCTGGGGGGTGTTATCAATGATGATTGGTGTAAAAAATGGCTTAACCCTGAACATATGCGGAAAATCCAATGCCCCACACTAGTTCTCTGGACAAAGCATAATCCGGGTCAACCCGTGGCGCTTGCTGAAGAAGGAATGAAAATGATCCCAGATGCTCGCATGGTGATTTTGCAACACAGTGCCCATTGGCCACAATGGGAAGAGCCTGAACAATTCAATAAATTACACTTAGCCTTTTTACTGGCTTAAATCACTCCACTATTAACCACTGATACCTATTCAAAAGCCGGTACACCGATAGGCTTGCCATTTTAGACCATGAAAACGGCCAAACTTAAGGACACAAACATCAGCAAACCACCCATTAAACGGTTCTGTAACTGTTTTTTTGTTAGCTGTTCAATTTGGCTAAAGCCGACGCGGGCCATTAAATACACCACCCCCACAGCCATCAATCCGCGTGATGATTGAATGATATTGATCACCGTCGCCTGTTGCGCTTGTTTGAAAGCCAGCATTAAAAAAACGATACCGATCAACTGCGCTAAGGCATAAATACTGAGGGTTTTAGCCAAAGGCTTTGACACTTTCCAGTCCTTTTTAAATATAAATGGAGACAACGGCATTAACAACGCTGTTGGCACAATAAACACGAAAGCAGCCAATTCTATACCACCCATACCTTGATTTAATAAATGCACCACCGCGATATCAGCCATTGCAAAAACTACGCAGGTTAACAAGATATACACTAAGGCACGCGGTGAGCCATGTAGCTTGCCATCATTCAGCAGAAATAAGCTAGCAAAGGCACCAACAGCCGCTAGATACACCAGCGGGTGATAGGTTTCGTTTAAAAAAATGACCGACAGGCCCGCCACCGCAAACATCTTACAGCCCAACATGGGCACAACAAATGATGCATCGCCATAACGCAGTGCACTTAAATAAAGAATCTGTCCGAGCAACACACAGGCGCACATCAGTAACACCAGTCCAAAATTTAGCCATAACTGCTCAAGCTGTATAAATGGCAATAACAACAAGGCTAATAAACCGACAAAATACTGACTATAAAGCGACAGTTTGATCCGGTTGGTTGAATGCGCAAGCAGTTGCTTAGTATAAGTAAAGCTAAATGCATGCAAAACTGACGCTATTAAAGCCAGCCATATATAAGGTGGAATTGAGATATTCACAAGGGGTCCTAAGCAACAAATTTAGCCGTTTAAAGGCCTTTTAAAAATAACGACTGCCTATAACACCCGCTAATCTAAACCGAGAAGCCCGCGGCGCCGTCAGTCCATACATCATCATACACTAATTTTTAATTTCTTGACCTCGGTCAGAAGCCAAACAAATTTAACTAGATTGCATCAGAAACGACACATTAATGTACTATATTGAGTTGAAGCAGCCATTTCAATTCGGTAGGATAAGTTGCAACTGATACCCCCCTGAATTAACCTAATTTCGCTGGAGCACCCATAGCAATGAACCCTGAAGACACGCTAAGCCATACTTGGACAAATGAAAAAATAAAGCAACTGGTCAGTGATGAAAACGGGGTATTAGATGCCCGTATCTATAATGATGAAGCCTTATATGACATTGAGCTCGAACGTGTCTTTGCGCGATCATGGATTTTACTGGGCCATGAAAGCCACGTCCCCAATGCAGGTGATTTTTTAAACACTTATATCGGTGAAGACCCCGTTATTCTTGTTCGACAAAAAGACGCCAGCCTTCGAGTTTTTTTAAACCAATGCCGTCATCGCGGCATGAAATTATCGCGTGATGATGCGGGTAACGCCAAAGCTTTTGTGTGTACTTATCATGGCTGGGCTTATGATATTGCAGGCAAATTAGTCGACGTGCCGTTTGAAAAAGAAGGCCATTGCGATCGTTTAAATAAAGCGGATTGGAACCCCTTGCAAGCACGCGTGGCAAGCTACCGTGGGCTGGTTTTTGCCAACTGGGATGAAGAAGCGCCGTCATTAGACGACTATTTGTCTGATTCAAAACCCTATATCGACACCATGTTTAACCGTACTGAAGCAGGCACCGAAGCCATCGGCGGTATTCAAAAATGGGTCATCCCCACTAACTGGAAGTTTGCAGCTGAGCAATTTTGCAGCGATATGTACCACGCTGGCACCACATCACATCTGTCAGGGATTACTGCGGGTTTACCCGACGGCGTCGGTTTAAACGACATTCAAATACCGACCAATGGCAATCAATTTCGCGCAAAATGGGGTGGCCACGGTACCGGCTATTTTGTTGATGAACCAGGGCTGTTAGCCGCCATTATGGGACCTAAAATAACCGAGTATGTCACCGCCAGCCCACAAGCTAAAGCCGCTTCTGAACGGCTAGGTAGCGATATGTTTGGCCAACGAATGCTCGGCCAACATATGACTATTTTTCCAACTTGTTCTTTTTTGCCGGGCATCAATACGATTCGCACATGGCACCCGCGTGGCCCTAATGAGATTGAAGTATGGGCCTTTATTGTTGTCGATGCCGACGCACCCGATGATATTAAAGAAGAGTTCCGCAAACAAAATATCCGCACTTTTTCCGCTGGCGGCGTATTTGAACAAGACGATGGCGAAAACTGGATTGAAGTTCAAAAACTTTTTAGGGGCAACAAAGCCAGAAAAACCAAGCTAAACGTTCAAATGGGACTCGGTGACTCAACCACCGAGCACCCCGACTTTCCTGGACGAATCGGGGGCGTTTATAGTGAAGACGCGGCCCGTGGCATGTACCAACATTGGTTAAGAATGATGACAGAACCCAGCTGGGATACCTTAAAACCATAGTGTTAAGCCCCTTAAAACCTGTTCATTAACCTAACTATTACTTTTTGGAACTCATTATGGCCTCACTCATTAACATTGATAACATTATTTCAAGCTCAGCGGCTGACCTTGCGCTACAACACGAGGTTCAGCAATTTTATTACCGCGAGGCGCTACTGCTAGACAACATTAAATACGAAGATTGGTTTGCCTTATTGGATGACGACATCCATTACTACATGCCGATTAGAAGAAACGCCATGCAACGACGTGGCCGAGCACGCTCCAGTGACCTAGCCGAGTACACCAACAAACATGAGTTTGCTCATTTTGATGAAGATAAAGTCGCTATGAGTGGCCGTTTAAAAAAATTACTCAGTGACTTTAGCTGGTCTGAAAACCCAGCCTCTCGAACCCGTCACACCGTTTCAAACGTGATTATTACCGAGGGGGAAGCAGACAATACCTTACATGTTTGCTCATCGTTTATCGTATACCGTAACCGTTTAGAAACGCAGGTGGATTTATTTACCGGAGAACGTCACGATGTGCTGCGTCGTGCGGATAACACCTTAGGCTTTAAAATAGCCAAACGCACCATATTAATGGATCAAAGTACCATTCTTTCGAATAATATCAGCATTTTCTTTTAAGCATAAAAAAGGGGCTGTTTCAGCCCCTTTTAGTACCCTGGTTTTATTAAGCGACCCTATAAAGGCATCGTAAAACGCAGCCAGTAAACTTCGCCTTCTGGTCGATTGCGTGCAGCAAATTCGTACTGGGCTTTGGCCACCAAACTAATGCTTCCCCACTGATAGCGCACACCCGGGCCAATAGAAAACACTTTCGTTTGTGTATCAGCAACCCGTTTACCATCGACCCGATCATCTTCTAGGTCATCCCAGTAATACCCTTGTAGGCCGATATTTAAATTGGGTGTAACGCGCCATGACGCGGTGTAGTCCATATGGAAGGCCTTGCCCGAACGGTGCGTCGATTCCAGACCGGTTCGAGGGTCAATGTAATCGTCATTAGTCCCGTTAATATCTAGGTTGAAGATGCCGGTAATTTCCCAATTCGGTTTAACCCAACTAAAAATAGCCGCCGGTTTTACTGTCCAATGGTTATTGCCCGTATTTACCACGCGTCGTTTGTCATAATCACCAGTTGGTAATAGGAAGTCGACGTATAACACGGCGTGTACATCACCCCATTGATAAAAAAGATTAACCGGTGCGATTAACAGGTCGCCTAGGCCTTGCTCTTGATACCATTTACCACCGACTTTTAGCCGTTTATCCATGGCGACCACACCAAAATCAGGTGCCCAGCGACCACCAAAAAGTCGAATATCATTTTTTGGCATCCATAAAAAACGAAACACATTACCGGATATATTGGCCTCAAAATCATCCAGCGGCCCTGTTTGAATTTCTTTGCCGTTTCCGCCTTTAAAACTATCCGCGTTATAGTGGAAAGTGTAGTTTAGCCAATACACTCCCGGTGGCGGCGCTAGGCCAGACATAAAGCCGTCGGCCCCGACAGGTGCCGATGAGAACATACCACCAGAAGGGCCTATAGGCGAAGTACCGCCTGCCCATGCGACGGCGTGCGTTAAAAAAAGGAATGCGAGGGTCAGTTTTTTTATTGTCATTCAATCACCGATTCTTATTATCAGGCTCAGCAGTATCCCTAACAGCAGATTAGCATCTAAAACATCATTTGTATTACGCGCGGAATCGATTCACCAAGGCATCGGCAGCGCCTTTCAACAACATGGTATCTGCCGCGATTAAGAAAAAGCTGGCGCCCATTTGTTGATAACGCTCTGTTTGCGCTGGATCACCACAATAAACCCCAACTGGCTTACCTAGTGCATGTATACGTTGAATGGCTTGTTCGACGACACGACACACTTCTGGGTGAGCAGGTTGGCCTAGGTAACCCATCGACGCAGCTAAATCAGCGGGGCCTAGAAAAATACCGTTCACACCATCTACCTGAGCAATCGCATCCAGTTCAGCCAAGCCTTCAAGGCTTTCTATTTGTAGTAATAAACAAATATTGTCATCTGCTTGGGTTAAATAGTCAGTAATCGCACCCCAGCGAGTGGCTCGGGTTAAACCACCGCCCATACCGCGTACCCCTTTAGGTGCATACCTAGCCGCTTTTGCTAATTGTTCTGCCTGTTGCGCAGAATCTACCATCGGGATTAACAAGGTTTGTGCGCCAACGTCTAGCACCCGTTTAATATCCGCAACATTATGATCTTGTAGACGAACTACGGGGTTAACGGGGTACGCCGCCAAGGCCTGTAATTGTTGCATAATACTTTTGATATCATTCGGCCCATGCTCGGCATCAATCAATAACCAATCAAAGCCGGTCGTCGCCATCAGCTCTGCCGCACTTGAATCAGCCAATGCCATAAATGCACCCAATTGTTTTTGCTGGGCTTGCATGGCTTGTTTAAATTTATTTTTTGTCATCGCTAATGACATACCAAACTCTCCAACGCGTACGTTAATTTAAACAAATCGGAACCCAATACTACCTAGCGGGCCAAAATCTGCGTGAAAGGTGTCTCCCCTCTCCACTGATAATAAGCGAGTAAACGAACCGCCTAAAATCACTTGCCCCGGTTCTAGCGCGATACCGTGCGGTGCAAAACGTTTGCTAAGCCAAACAATACCATTACCCGGGTGATTAAGCACCCCAGCAGAAACACCCGTTTCTTCAATAATGCCATTACGCGACACAATCGCCCCTATCCAACGTAGATCGACATCCATTGGTCTTACCGGTAAGCCGCCAGTGATTATGCCAGCACAAGCTGCATTATCAGCAATAGTATCAAATACCTTACGCCGCTTGCCGGTTTCAGGGTCAACACGAATAACGCGTGAATCAACTATTTCTACCGCCGGGCAGACATAATCCGTCGCCTTTAAGACATCGGCCAGTGTAATATTTTCACCTTCCAATCGCTCACCCAATATAAAGGCTATTTCAACTTCAACCAAGGGTGCTATAAAGCGATCAAAGGGAATTTCTGAGTTATCAGCAAACAGCATATCATCCATTAAGGTGCCGTAATCGGGTTCGGTAATCTGCGAGGCCTGCTGCATCGCGCGCGAGGTTAAACCGATCTTACGACCAATAATTTTTCGTCCCTGAGCCAACCTCAATTTAGTCCATTCTGCTTGAATGGCATAACCGTCTTCAATGGTCATTTCAGGGTACAGCTGTGAAAACTGCGGGATGGTTTGACCACTGGCCAGCGCTTTATCAAGCGCTAGCGCAGAGGCTTTTAATACTTTCTTATCTAGCACCTGAGTTCTTTCCCCAAAAAGTGAGACATAATAATAGGGTACATGCCATCCCAACGTTGTGTTTGAGCCCAGTGTCCACAACGATCCAGGATATGCAATTCTGCACGTTTCAAGTGTTCAATGAAATAAAGACTGGTTTCTAATGGCACCACTCTGTCTTGACGGCCATGAACAATAGCCCATTCATGTTCCATGCGATTTAACACAGGTGCTGGGATAATTAACTTATCCATATCTTCGTTCATCGCTTTGAACATAATCTCTTGAATCGGACGAATTTTAGGGTCCATCGCTTTATCAAAACGGTCTTGCATAACCACTTCTAAATCTTCAAAAACACTGGGGTCATACACAAAGCTTTCAATCAATTCGCGGTAACGTGCAAGACGCGGGTCATCGTAAAAACTCATCATACGCGCCAATGAGGCAGATTTTGTAAACGGCGCACCAATCGCGCCCATTAACATGCATTTATCAAAACGATCCGGCATTTCAACAACACTCTGTAAGGCAAGAGCGCCGCCCATTGAATTACCAATTACGTGTGTTTTTTCAACGCCTAACTCATTTAACAAGCCTTTAATTTGCTCTACTCGGTAACCCATCCAACGCGCAATTTTAGTCGGGATTTCTTTAGGCATTTCAGATTTACCAAAGCCAATGGCATCGGGTGCGATCACATAAAAATCTTTGGCTAAAATAGGCGCGCATTGCGCCCAATTTGACATCGCACTGGCACCCGGACCTGCGCCGTGTAATAGCAATAGGGGTGGGTTTTTAGGGTCACCACCAATCATGCAGTTGCTGGCTAATTCGCCAGAAGGAATCATTTTTTCTTGTACGTCGTAGCTCATCTATTTCTCCTCAAAAGAACCATTAATTATCAGTTTATAAAAGGGCAGTTTTTTACCTTTTGAATACTATACATTAGAATTCAGTTATATCAAACCAAGTAGTCTGCCTCTCTTACGCACCGAGTTTCTAATTACATTTAAATACGATGTTAAAGTTATTTCTGAGATGACTAAAAGCCTCTTATCTTATAACTAAATATTTCGCTTTATTTGCTTTACTTCTATAAGCAAAAGCGTATGGTTCGCAATAACACCGTCAGTTTGGCTGCAGATGGGTGTTATAAATATCAATAATAACCATTTAAAAGAAGAGGACTAACAATGAAAAGAGCACCTTTATTACGTATTTTGAATACATCGATTTTTTCGATAATTCTAACCGCCGCATTAACCCTTGCAACCAGCATTAGTGCTATTGCAGAGGACACGAAAGAATTCGCAGAACACAAATTTGTATTACAAATTACTGATAACGACCCAGCTAAGCAAATGTTGGTATTGAATGTTGCTGCGAATATCATGAAGCACTACGGACCTGACAAAGCAGACGTCGAAATCGTTGCTTTTGGCCCAGGTTTAAAGCTTTTATTGGCCAATAACAACAATGCCGAGCGCATCAACGGCCTGTCTGATAATAGCGGTGTACGCTTTGCAGCTTGTGCTAATACGCTAGCAAAAATGACCAAAAAACTGGGTAAAGAGCCTAAGTTAAATAGTCATGCGACGGTTGTCCCTGGTGGCATCATTCGTATTAAAGAATTAGCCGATCAAGGTTACTTACTCGTTAGACCTTAAATTTACCTATATTTTATAGTCAGCCTACATGCTGACTATTTTTTATAAAACCTATAACAATCTCAACTATTTTAAATGAGAGATGGAGAATAATAATGAAAACTTTTAAAACATCCCGACTAGTCGGGCTATCCCTAGCAACCGTTGCATTAACCCTTAGCAGCGCTGCTTTTTCTGCCAACTGGTTAATGCTACAAGGCACAGAAAAACCCGGTTCAACGAACCCCGCAAACCTTTGGGGCTTTATCCAAGCGCAGTACCAAGAAGACTTTAGCGACAAGAGCGCTAGTAACCAATACATACCACCCAAATTGATTGGCCCGATGCTGGACGACCAATCAGAATTTAATATCAACCGCGCTCGAATTGGCCTCCGTGGTGTGGCCACTGCGATTGACGATAAAATCAATTACTTTTTACTTGCTGAGTTTGGTAGAAACGGCATTACCTACCCTAACAAAAGTGATTTTGTAACCTTAACCGACGCCAGCGTAACTTTTAACCACATTAAAGGCGCACGCGTTAGGGCCGGTTTATTTAAAACCCCGGGCGCTGAAGAGGGCTTACAAGCCATTCACGTATTTGATTACGTCAACTTCACTAATGTGACTAATCAATTATTATTAGAACGCTTCCCCAATAAACGTTATACCGCCAATATCGGCGCACAGCCGCTATCGGGTAAAGAGTTTGGTGGCTTTGAAGAAAGCGTCGGCGCCTTCCGTGACGTAGGTATCCAAGTGTTTGATAATTTTAAAGTGAGCGATGGCTGGGAATTATCGTACGCGGCGATGTACGGCAACGGTAATGGCTTAAACTTTAACGATAACGACGATAATAAAGACCTGTATTTCTACTTATCGGCTGAAAAAGTATTTGGCGGCAAGGGCCCAAAACGCGACGGGCTAAAAATCTTTGCTTGGTCACAAGACGGCGAACGTACCGCGGACTTAACGAATGATGCCACTCATAATCCAGATGAGTACGATCGCGAACGACGTGGCCTGGGTATCAAATACCTGAACAAGCCTTGGCGCGTGACCGCCGAGTATATGGAAGGCGAAGGTATGATCTATCAAGGCGTTCATAACCCGAGCTTTGGTCTTGGCCTAGGTCAAGGAAACCCGAATAGCGCAGCTGGAAGTGGTGCCTATGCGGATGCCGAAGGCTATTATATTGAAACCGGCTACAGAATCCCCAAAACCAAACTTGAACTTGACCTACGCTACGATCATTACGTGCGTCTTGAGGGTGACGTTTTTGAAGCCGAATATAATAAAGTTACCGTCGGCGCGCAATACTTCTTTACAAAAACCATGCGTCTAGCGGTCAACTATGAAAAGTCTGACGCCGAAGCAACTCAGTTCGCTGGCGGTGCAGGTCCTAACGGGAACTTAGATGGCGTTGATGATCGTATCGCAATTCAATTTACCGCGATTTTCCCTTAATCGCAGTATCTAGCCTGTAAACCAAAAAAAACGAGGCCATATTGGCCTCGTTTTTTTATGTTTGAAAAAAATGCTTTTATTCTGCAGGGCCTAGCATTAATGTTTCAGTAAAGTCGATAACTATCAGGCCGTCTTGATTGGTCATAATATGTTGCAAATCAAGCATAATATTGCCTGTTTTAGTAATCTTGCTAATACGCGGAATTAACTCCACTTGCATGGTATCGCCGGCATAACCCGGCGATTTAATCGCTGCATTAACATTAACCATCCCCTTCATTAAACCAATCGGTTGAGTTTTAGCGATATCCTCTAACACGGTTATTAATAACGGCGCCACCAAGCCCATCCCCATGGTCATTAAAAAGGGACCCGGTGCAAAACGTTTATGGTGCGAAGGCGGCATATCGGTTTTTACATATTCCATATCAATAAACAACGGCTCGTGTAAGCCACCCACATTTACAAATGTACAAATATCCGCATCAAATATCGTTCGTCTTGCGGTTGTATAACTGCCGAATGGTCGATCTGAATTATTGTCTTTTAACACTGTTTATTTCCTTTTATCTAGTTAATCGTACATGTACTCGATACTACCCATACGTATAGGCGCCGCTTTAGGTTTTTAGTTTTCTACACCCTAATGGAAAACGACTAGCATACACCGTAAGCTAAGATGCGTTCGTCGCTTGCACCCTGGTTTATGGGGAGCGTTTGTTTGGCTCGGCAGCTGTTTTGCCGCCTAATTAAATCATTTTATTATAGTTGGGTTTAACTCAGGCGAAAGCCGGAGTAATCATCAGCCGCTACCTTTTCGATAATCTCTTTATATTGTTGGCCCCCACCTAAATACACCAAAAAGACCCGTGGCTTACCGGGAATATTAGCCCCCATATACCATGAGCTCGCCTCGGGTAATAAGGTCGCATCGGCGATTTGTTTGGTCTCAGCCAGCCAATCATCTTCACTAGTAGCTTGTGCTTCTATCGTTGCTAGGCCACGCCCATTGATATAGGCAATACAATCAGCAATCCATTCACAATGCATTTCAATCGCTAAGGGCATATTAAATAACACCGATGGGCTTTGCGGGCCGGTAATGGTAAACATATTTGGAAAACCCGCGGCCGACAGTCCCAGATAGGTTCTGGCGCCCTTAGCCCAATGTGATTGCAAGGGCAAGCCACCACGCCCTGTAATGTCCATCTTGAACAAAGAACCGGTAAAGGCATCGTAACCCGTGGCGTATATCAGGCTATCGAATTCGTAATGCTGATCAGACGTTCTTAAGCCGGTGGAGGTAAATTCTTTAATCGCTGATCGCTTAATATCCACTAACGTCACATTGTCTCTATTGTAGGTTTCAAAGTAACCGGTTTCGCAGGGTTGCCGTTTGGTACCATAGGTTTGGCCTTTCGGCGGGCAAAGCATCTCGGCTATTTTTGGGTCGTGAACCCGCTGACGAATTTTAGTGCGAATAAAATCTGCGAGTGTTTCGTTAGCCGCCTTATCGTACAAAATATCCTGATAACTACCAATCCACAGGCTAAAACCACCGTCTTGCCAAAGTTCTTCATAATGCGCCAGCCGTTGCTCTTGCGTGTCGTCTAATGCAGACCCCTTTAATTTAGGAAAGGGAACGCCAGCGAATGAGTTCCATGACGCCTCACGCAACTGATCGTAGTTGGCTTTTAATTGTTGGTCTTCTGCTTCAGTCAGGACTTCGTTTTGCAAGGGTGCGGCATAATTAGGCGTGCGTTGAAAAACCGTTAAATGGGCCGCTTGTTTTGCCACCTCTGGAATCACTTGGATCGCGGTCGCACCAGTGCCGATGATCGCCACCCGTTTTCCCTTAAAATCCACTCCTTCGTTAGGCCAGTTGCCGGTAAAGTAAGTATCGCCTTGAAAACTTTCTTGATCTTTAAACACAGGAATATTGGCCGACGACAGGGTGCCAACCGCCGGAATAAAGTATTTGGCGCTATAGCGCTCTCCCCTGTCAGTGGTGACCAGCCAACGATCACTGCTTTCATCAAAAGCAGCGGATTTAACACGGCAATTAAACTGAATGTCTTTGCTTAAATCGAACCGCTTGGCCACGTATTCTAAATACCGTAGTATTTCATCTTGCGCGGCATATTTTTCAGACCAAACCCATTCTTGTTGCAGCTCTTTTGAAAAAGAAAAGGAATAATGGTGGCTCGCAATATCACACCGTGCCCCTGGGTAGTTATTCCAATACCAAGTGCCGCCAACACCACTAGCAGACTCAATCGTCGCCACCTTAAGGCCTAGCTTATCGCGTAATAAATGCAGCATGTACAAACCGGCAAATCCGGCACCAACAATCAACGCATCCACTTGCTGGCTACTTGGGGTTTTATTCTGTTGATTCATCTCAACCGCCCTTAATCTTTTTTTTAATCACATCTGTGATCTGATTTTTTTTGTTTAAAACTACAGCTGGCTATTAATGAATAATGTGATTTTTTCAAGCGTTTTACGGCTGCTAGCTAACACACCCATCAAGCCTATAAAACCGTGGATTTCGCCTTTAACGTTAAGGTATTCGACCTGAGCACCCGCCTGTGATAATTGGCTGGCATAGGCTTGGTTTTCATCATGCAGCACGTCGTACTCGGCTGAAATTATTAATGCTGGTGCGAGTTGCGCGCTTAGCTCGCCGCGTAAGGGCGATAAACTCGGGGCTAAGCGATCTGTTGCTGTACCCGCGTAGTGATCCCAAAACCACACCATATCATTTGTAGTTAATAATAATTGGTTATCAGGGTTGCTATACGAAGGCCGGGTTAAATCAAAGTCCATCACCGGGTAAACAAGAATTTGCATCGCCAAATCGAGTTCGCCTGAGGCTGCACGTTGCGCCACCACAGCAGCAAGGTTGCCACCACTACTATCACCCGCAACAATTAAGGGCAGCCCTTCAGCGTCGAGTGTGGCTCGGTTATTATCCACCCAGTTGATAGCGTCCCAACAATCATTTAACGGCGTGGGGTACGCGTGTTCGGGTGCTAGTCGGTAATCGACCATCACCACTAAGCAGTTACTCTTGGTCGCCAGCTCACGCGCCAAAGAATCATAATCTTTCGCATTACCACACACCCATCCGCCGCCATGGTAATACACAATAATCGCCCGTGGTGTTGTTTGAGGCCGAGTGACACGTAATGTAACGCCCGTATCCGGTAGTAAATACTCGTTAAGCGTTACCAGCTCGTCACCCACCGGCACCAAACCCATCAGTTGCGTCATTGCTGCCCTAGCTTCTTCTGGCGTACCCTGATGAAAAGGCTTAACGCCTGCCTCTTGTAGCATCGCCAATAAGGCTTGTGTATCCTGATTTAATTGCATGGCACCCCCCATTAATTTTTAATAATTAATGCTAACACATAATTAAACACTAATCTTTACGTCGCGTTTTAGCCTAGCATTTGCCGCTAAGGTTAAGCAAAACTACTAAGGGTCGACTTGTACAGACGGGAGCGCATGGGCAATACCTTTGTGGCAATCAATACAGGTTTCACCTTTTTGCAAACGGCGTTCCGCGCTGTGCCTTTTAGCGGCACTTTTTGACTGACTATCAAGGTCCATTGTTTCAAATGCGTGGCAACTACGGCACTCTTGCGAATCATTTGCTTTCATCGCTGACCAGACACTCTCAGCGAGTTCTAAGCGATGCGCTTCAAACTTTTCTTTGGTGTTTATTTTGCCGGTTATTTTTCGTGGTACCTCTTTAAAGGTCGCTTTAATCTTACGCACCATCTTCGCCGTCCATTCTTGAGGCACGTGACAGTCTGAACAAGTTGCGCGTACGCCGCTGGTGTTTTTGTAATGCACCGATGTTTTATACTCTTCGTACACCCACGACATCTCGTGACAAGACAAACAAAATGCCTCGCTATTGCTTTTCTCAACCGACCAGTTAAAGGCACCCGAAAACAGTATGCCCGCTAAACCACCGACGATTAAAATAGCCCCTAAGGAATAATGTGTACTGGGCGAGCGTAAGACACTGATTAATTTTTTAAACATATTATTCGCTCGGTTGGCCTTGGAAGCTACCATAGTAATGGATTAATGCCTTGCTATCTTCTGCCGTTAGTTTATCCATTTTCTGTTTCATTTTTTCTGGCATCGCCCGTTTACCGCTCGCGTAGGCATCAAACTGTTCTTGCATATAACCCATCCATTGGCCTGCTAATATGCCGCTATCATCATCGGCGATGCTGCCTGCCGCTTCATGACATTTTGCGCATTGCGATTGGTGGAGAGACGCCCCTCTTTTTGCCAACTGCGGATCGAAAGGCTGGGTTGCCTGAACAAACGGCTGCCCTGCATAGTAATCCGCGAGCAGTTTGACCTGCTGCGGGCTTAATGTGTCGCTTAGTCGGCACATATCGTCCTTTTCACCTTGACGCGGACCAGTGAGATAGGCTTTTTTTTCGCAGGGTCTTGCCTTGTCTTTGTAAGCGGCAAATGAATCAATAATGTAGGGCGATGATAGGCCCGCTATACTTGGAAAGGCATCGCTTTTACTAACGCCTACTTCCCCGTGGCAGGCATTACACGAGCTTATCTGAGCGTTTAAATCGGCGGCTGATAATTCCGCCGATAAAACAAAAATCAGCCCCATACACGCAGCCATTCTGCTTAAAACGTTTACACCCTGTTTCATTAGTTCTCTCCTTATAAAACGTAATTAAGCTAAAATTTGTAACTGTAGCTTACACCCAAAAAAGTGGCCGTCTGATTTGGATCTGCGATAACGCGCGTACCACCCGTCGTGGTATAACTAAAATCTGTGCCATCACTAAATTCCCAGATCCAATCATTAGTACGCCAATCTTGGTAGATAAAATCAACACGCACATCGGCTTTTTTATCTACGGCATATTCTGCAAAGAGCACTAGTTTGCTCGCCGTACTTTTAATATTGGGTAATGGGGTATCTGGAGCGCTGATACCCGGGTCGTTATTATCATTAAATTCACTTTGACTGCGCGTCCATTCCGCCTTAGCACCCAACTTGAGTTTTCTGTTCACTTGGCCATCAATCTGCGCACCTACAGAGCTACCCTTGTCTATTAAGTGACTTCGCCTTTCAAATTCAATTGTTGCAAAATTGGCACCGTAATCGGTCACTCGTTCGGACGCTTTGGTTTTATCCAAGGAAAGCCAAGCCGCTAAGCGCCAATCATCATTAATAAGGTAATCAGCGTCGAGCGCTAGAAGCCTCGCACTACCCTCAGTTAAGCCATTGGGGTTGGCGTTTGGGCCATAATCGTCGTTTGAATATTCATAGTTAAATTGCAGCCCCAGTTTGTCACTAACTACCCAATCCAAACTCAGCTGCCACTTGTCCCTATCACGGTCAGCTATATTGATGGGGTTTAAAACATTTTCCTCTGGGTTTTCGGCGGGTTCATAGTTTGACCCATCGCGCCTGCTGGTTGAAAAGCCTATTGAGCCGTTAAGACTGTTTGATAATGATTTACGCAACTTTACGCTATAGGTGGTTTCATCTAGGTCGGTGCGCGAGGGAACAATATGTGCCTCTCCCTTCCTTTCTTGATTGCGTTGATCTAGCCCTGCGATGAGCGTATAGCCATCGGGTAAGCGATAACTCCCCTCAAGCTTGGCTGAGATCGTCTTGTAATCATTCGGTTTAATATGTATTGATCGACTTGGCACGATGAGCAACGCTGGAGTTTCATCGTCAACCTCGTGATATCGCATTTTAGCGACCAGGGATAAATTTTTTATCGGCCGCGCAGTCAGGCCTAAAAACAATAACGAGGTATTCACTTCGCCATCAATGCTACTGGGTGCCGAGGCATCGGCAAGCCCTAAAATATTGGCCGTTGGTAAGCGCTCATCCATCGTGGCGTGGGTATAAGAGGCTCGAAAAGTTGCCCGTGTCGTGGGGGTTAAATTATAACCACCGTTAAGGTAAAACTGATGCGCTTGGTTATCGAGGTTAGACGATAGATAATCGGTACCACTTGCAGAAATAGCCGTTACCAAACTGCTATCTGTATCGTACAAACTGCCGTAGTAGCCGCCCGTTAACTGTAATTGAGAACCGAGATAATCCAACTTGGCGTCCATCTGTCGCGTATTGCTACCAATCGGTTCGGCTAAAAAATGAACTTGGCCACCACTGCCGGCACGATAACCCCAATGCCGTTCACCGCTTTTATTGTCATTTTTAAAACTGACCTGTAGGTTGAGAAGCGGGTTCAGGTACTTAAAAAAGTTTATCCCAATGCGCTCACGCTCTGTCCCTAGCTCAACGTTTGCAGCAGTCCCGGGGGTGATGCTTAACGGTGTGGTCTGCGTTTGGTTACCCAAGCCAACCGTGGCTGATTCGATACTATAAGGCACGCTATGGGGAATCTGCTGATAATCCAGACCAACACCCCAAGCACCTTGGCGTTCAAAGCTTAGTTCAAGCGATCGACTATCAAACCCTAAGTCACGTGCGTTAAGCTTTAGCCAGCGACCACTGTCGTCACGCTTGACTATATCGGCGTTGAATAATAAGGTATTTTCACTGTCACGGACCCCATCATATATACCCCACTGCTCGCGATCACCATCGGTCGTTGAAACACCGAGAGAAACACTGCTTTCAGGATTAATTAAATCAGTCAGCGCGTCGTTTTCTGCCTGACTATTAAAAGCCAACGTGCTCGTCACGGCAATAAAGAAACAGGCTTGATAGCTTAATGTAGTCATCAACTTTTATCCTTTATATAATCAACGAACAAAGCGACCTGGCGCAGTAGCATTTTGACTGCTGTTGCTACCGTGAATATTGGTATGACAATTTAAGCAACCGCGACCCACGCTGCTAAGACCAGAGCGACTGTTTGTCGGCCCGCCAGGCAAACGTGGTGAATCCGTTGGGTGCCGCGTATTGCTATGGCATTGTTGACATAAATAAGGCGTCCGGTGTTTGAGCATATTTGATGCCATGGTGCCATGCGGGTTATGACAAATGGTGCAATCTTCAGTCACCGGCTGGTGACTGTGCACGAAGGGACCACGCTTTTCCGCATGACATTGATAACAGGTTGCGTTAACACTGTCTTTGATCAGCTGTTTTTCGCCTGCAGAACCGTGCGGGTTATGGCAATCCGAGCACGCCATCTGGCCTTCTAACACCGGGTGATGGGAGGGGCGATGAAGTTCTGCACGTTGTTGCTTATGGCAGTTAACGCAGAGCTCTGTCTGCGTCTGTTTATCACGCACACGATCATGGGCACTGTGCACCTGATGACAGCTGCTGCAAGTCACGTCACTGTTCGCATGGCTACTGCTGTCCCAAAACATCCGCTTACTGCCCTGATGACAGCTCATACACGCACCATTTTGCTTTGTAGCTGGCGTTGGCGGCCATTGTTTGTTGTTACTGGTTTGCTGTCCGTCAGGCACTGCAGATTGATTGCTACGAAAGCTAATATCGGGGGCGATTCGTCCCTTAGCAGTTTTGCCTTTAGCGTGTGCTTCACTGTCACCATGACAGCTGGTACAGGTAGGTGTTCGCTGATCAGAGGTGACGCCGTGTTTAGTTTTAGCAATGGCTAGTACAGGGTAGGCTTGGTCTTCGTCGTGGCATTTAGTGCAGCCGGCATCTCCGCGCATAACCACGTCCTTTGACGACAGTTGGCTACCGCCATCAGTTTGCGCCCAGACAGCCTGGCTAAACAAACACCCCATCAACAGAAACAAAGCGAAACAAGAAAATCGAGCTAAAACGACACCTTTACTGTCCATTTCAATTAAACCCCTGTTTTCCATGCCTTTATTTACACCAATACTACAGCTTAATTTTGACACAAGCTACTACACACCGAACTGATCTAGATCATAAAAGCCTGTTTTGTAATGAACATTTACCATAAATCATTTCCGACTTACCGCCTTATCCATCACTATAAACACTTGGTATGAATATTTATCACATTAAAGCGCACGCTTGATTACTATAAAATTATTCTGCTAGCCACAACCGGCTTTTTAGTGTTGTATAGTCACAGCATTAAAATACGTTTAAACATAAATTTTTTTAACCTAACACTCTATGACGCTTCGTGTTGAAAATTTAACCTGTTGGCGCGGTAAGCAAGCCTTGTTTGATCGCCTGTCGTTTACCTTAGAGCCTAAAAAACTATTATTGGTAGAAGGTTCAAACGGCTGTGGCAAAACCACCCTACTCAAAATTTTAGCGGGTTTAAGACCACCGACCTCAGGCCTTGTTACATGGCAACAAACACCACTTGACGCCATGACTGAAGAATACAACACCCATTTAAAATGGCTTGGCCACGATAACGGCATGTCTCGACACCTGAGTGTGATTGAAAACTTACGCATTAATGCCAACTTGTTTGCCTGTGAGGCCAAAGGTATTGAAACGGTGTTGCATCAAATCGGCTTAAAACCCTTTCAAGACACCTTGGTTAAGCACTTGTCCGCAGGGATGAAGCGACGCTTAGCCTTAGCCAGATTAATGCTGGGCCACTCCTCCTTATGGATTTTAGATGAGCCGCAAACCTCACTTGATAAAGCTGGGGTAGCCTTATTTGAATCCCTCACAAGCGAGTTTCTCGATCAAGGCGGCAGCGTGGTCATTGCCTCACATCAACCGCTAGGCATCGCCCCAAACTACATTCAACGGTTAAATTTATCCGCGTGTCATTAATGGCTGATTTCTCATTTTTTATTTTAATGCAGCGCGAATTCAAAATTGCCTCGCGCAGTGTTCAGCAATTTTTATTACCGATTTCCTTTTTTAGCTTAGTGGTATTGCTGTTTCCCTTGGGACTTAACCCCTCACCCCAGTTACTGCAAACGATCGCGCCAGGGATTCTCTGGGTCGCCGCCTTGCTGGCTATTTTATTGTCACTGGATAATTTATTTCGCGAAGATTATGAAGACGGTTTCCTCGAGTTGTTGGTGTTAAGCCCTCGCCCGCTCGCCCTACTGTTAGCTGGCAAGGTAGCTGGGCAATGGTTAATTATTATTCTACCGCTGTTGTTGATTGCCAGCCTGTTTGGCATTTTTCTTGGACTACCCAACCATAGCCTAGGCACCTTACTCATTAGCTTACTCATCGGCACGCCTTGTCTCATGCTAATCGGTGCGATTGCAGCAGCGCTTACCGTAGGACTGCAACAAAGCAGCGTGCTAATCACCTTACTGCTGCTGCCGCTTTATTTACCGGTGCTTATTTTTGGCAGTAGCGCTGTTCAACACGCCAGTACCGGCTTATCAAGCAATCCCCAGTTATATATGCTCTCATCTCTACTGATATTAACCTTAACCCTCGCACCGCTGGCCATGTCAGCAGCAATAAAGATAAGCTTGTCACAATGATGATCACTCACTACCTACATAAAATCGCTTCGCCAGCAGCCTTTTATTTATTTTGCGGACGCTGTTTGCCTTGGTTAATCGCCTTATTTTTTATTGTATTAGCATTGGGTTTGTACGGCGGGCTGGTCACCGCACCTGCCGATTACCAACAGGGGGATGCGTTCAGAATCATCTACGTGCACGTGCCGGCGGCTTGGATGTCATTATTTATTTACCTCGTCATGGCTATAAACGCAGCGGTTGCGCTTATTTGGCGAATTAAAATATCTGAAGTTATCGTCGTCAGCAGCGCTTATATAGGCGCTAGCTTTACCTTTTTGGCCTTAGTGACCGGTTCACTGTGGGGGAAACCCATGTGGGGCACGTGGTGGACTTGGGATGCCCGCTTGACCTCTGAACTTGTTTTGTTGTTTTTGTACTTTAGCATCATCGCCTTGTACAACGCCTACGAAGATAAGCGCGTAGCCTCCAAAGCAATTTCAATTCTGGCCCTCGTTGGGGTGATCAATATACCGATCATCCACTATTCTGTGGTTTGGTGGAACACCTTACACCAAGGCGCTACGGTCACTAAGTTAGATAAGCCTTCCATACACATTGATATGTTGATCCCACTGCTCGAGATGGCATTCGCTTTTAATCTGTATTACCTTATTTCTTTAATGCAACGCGCACGAAATGAAATTCTTAAGCGAGAATTTAATAGCCTATGGGTCAAAAAATTGTGTCAGGAGTCTAGCAATGAATGAGTTTTTAACGATGGGCGGTTATGGGTTTTATATTTGGACAGCGTATGGCGTTAGCTTTTTGGTGTTAGCCGTTGATGCGTTGGTTAACCGCTTGCAACAGCGTAAAACCTTGCAAAACTTAGCTCAATTTCACCAAACTCAGCACAACCCAACTAACATTTTAGATGAACACTAAACGTAAAAAAAGGCTACTCGCCATCGTTTTACTCGTTGCCGGCGTGTCTATCGCGGCGTATTTGGCACTACAATCGTTCAATGAGAATTTGATGTATTTTTATTCACCAAGCGATATCAAAGCCGGCAAAGCACCCACCAATCATCTATTTCGTGTCGGTGGGCTGGTAGAAAAAAATAGCCTGATACGGCAGGAAGACAGTTTGATGCTCGAGTTTCGAGTAACCGACCAAGCCGAAACAATTGGCGTTCAATACACCGGTATTTTGCCTGACTTGTTTCGTGAGGGGCAAGGCATCATCGCACGTGGAAAGCTCAATAAAAACGGTCTTTTCGTCGCCGAAGAAGTTCTCGCTAAGCACGACGAAAACTACATGCCGCCTGAAGTCGCGGATAGTTTAAAAATGCATAATAAAGCGCAATGACTGCAAATATCGGCCAAATTTCACTGATTTTCGCCCTGTTAATGGCCTTTTATCAGGCCATAATACCGATGTTTTGTTCATTTAAAGCCCAATACACCGGTATGGCGAGCGCCCGCTACCTAGCGTCGGGGCAGTTTGCCTTTTTATGCATCGCCTTCGCCTGTTTGACGTATGCTTTTTTAACCAACGACTTTTCAATCAAGTACGTCGCATCCACCTCTAATCGAAGCCTGCCTTTGATCTACAAAATATCGGGCGTTTGGGGCGCGCATGAAGGCTCTTTATTATTGTGGGCGCTCATTTTGTCGCTTTGGACCGTTGCAGTCTGCCTGTTTAGTCGCGGCTTACCTCCGGTGTATATTGCGCGCGTGATCAGTGTCATGGGGTTTATTAGCGTCGGATTTTTAATCTTTTTATTATTGTTATCCAACCCATTTGAGACACTCCCCTTTATACCTGAAGATGGACGTAGCCTGAACCCACTGTTACAAGACCCAGGCTTAGCCATTCACCCACCGATGTTATACATGGGCTATGTGGGCTTTTCGGTAGCCTTTGCCTTTGCCATCGCCGCCTTAATCGCTGGCAAGGTCGACCGCTTATGGGTTAGCTGGGTTCGCCCTTGGACCAATGCCGCTTGGAGTTTTTTAACGGTTGGTATCGCACTAGGTAGTTGGTGGGCTTACTATGAACTAGGCTGGGGAGGATGGTGGTTTTGGGACCCGGTCGAAAATGCATCTTTACTGCCGTGGCTAATTGGTATCGCTTTGATGCACTCATTGGTGGTGACAGAAAAACGCGATGCGTTTAAAGCGTGGACCGTCTTGTTAGCCATCTTTAGTTTTTCATTGAGCTTATTGGGCACTTTTTTGGTGCGATCAGGCGTTTTGACCTCGGTGCATGCCTTTGCCACAGACCCCGCTCGCGGCCTATATATTTTGGTCTTTTTGCTGATTGTTGTTGGTTCGTCCTTGCTGTTATATGCCTGGCGCTCCCCCTCGCTTAAGTCGACCGCTGGTTTTAATTTATTATCGCGTGAAACCGGCCTACTGCTGAATAATGTTTTTTTGCTGACTATCACCGCCTGCGTTTTACTTGGCACACTGTACCCGTTGATTTTAGATGCATTGAATGCCGGCAAAATATCCGTTGGCCCACCATACTTTAATGCAGTGATCGTCCCTCTTGCTTTGGTTATGTTCCTAATTATGTCGGTTGGCTTGGCATTACGCTGGAAGAATGATTCATTTTCACGTCTTTTCTCCTCACTCAAGCTCCTTATCCTGCTCGCTTTGATAAGCGGTCTGGTGTTACCGGCGCTTTGGCTAACGCCCTTTAACCTGTATTCGAGTATTGGGCTCAGCTTAGCCAGCCTGATCGCCTTGGTCGCCATAACTACCGCGTATAAGTACAAAACAAAACCTTTGGCTAGCGTTTGGGGCGGCAGTATTGCCCACATTGGTATGGCCATTACTATCGCCGGCATCAGCATTACCGGTGTTTACAGTAGCGAGAAAGACATTAAGCTCGACTATGGTGAAAGCTACGTGATGAATGACTACAGCTTTAAATTTATCGGTGTCAGCCAACAACAGCGGGCGAACTACCGTGCTGACATAGGTTTGCTAGAGGTATCCAAGGATGGGCATCTAATTACCCTAATGAAACCCGAAAAGCGACTGTACGATAGTAAAAGTGAGTCTATGACCGAAGCGGCTATCGATGCTGGGTTTTTTAGAGACCTGTTTGTCGCCTTAGGCGAACCACTGAGTACAAACAGTTGGAGCCTGCGAATCTATCACAAGCCCTTTATTCGGTGGATTTGGCTGGGTGCCTTATTGATGGCTTTAGGCGCAGCCCTCGCAGTAACCGGTAAACGCTATAGCAATCGAGTGGCGCATGAACAGTAATCTATTAAAGCGCTTTATGCCGTTAATTGTCTTTATCAGCTTGGTCGTCCTACTCGCTATTGGCTTAGGCCTAGACCCTAAAAAAATACCCTCGGCTTTGATTGGCCAAACTGCACCCAGACTAGACCTTCCTCAGCTCTATCGGCACGATAAACTAATCACTAACGAGCAATTGCTGGGACAGGTGTGGCTATTAAACGTTTGGGCATCTTGGTGCACCGCCTGCCTGGCTGAACATACGGTATTAAATAAATTTTCAACCAGCAAACGTGCACCACTGATCGGACTGAATTATAAAGATGACGCTTGGCAAGCAAAGCAATGGTTAATCAAACATGGCAACCCTTACCAGTTAATTGCTTTTGACGCCGTTGGCAGAGCCGGTATCGACTGGGGCGTATACGGCGTACCCGAAACATTTGTGGTTGATCAGCAAGGCATCATACGCTACAAACATATTGGCCCATTGGATGAAGCGACGATGCAAGCGACTATTCTTCCCTTGATTGACACACTCAACCACCCCCCTTCATGAAACAGATACGATGGATCTTTTTTGGCCTATTGCTAATTAGCCTAGCGGCTCATAGCGATATTGAAGCGCATCAGTTTAACTCCGCCGAAGAAGAAGCTATTTACCTAGAACTGGTTAAAGAGTTGCGTTGCCTCGTGTGTCAAAATCAAAACCTAGAAGCCTCAAACTCGGGTCTAGCCAAAGACCTTAGACAGCAGGTGTTACAGATGGTCTTGGCCGGCCAAACTAAACAACAAATCAGCCAGTATATGACCCAACGCTATGGCGACTTCGTTTTATACCAACCCCCGTTTAAAGCAACGACATGGGTGTTGTGGTTAAGCCCGCTCATCATTCTAATGATTGCAGCTTGGGTGCTGTTCATTACAATTAAACGCGCCCAACCCTTGACTAAGAACGACCAAGGCACAACGCAATCTAGCAATAAAAAGAACGCCCCATGATCTGGATAACCTTTATTGCCTTTGGCCTGTTGAGTATGGGGCTTATTTTAATCCCGTTTAGAACACGGTTATTCAAAACCAGTAGCCCTGCTACAGGTGTAGAAACCCCCAGTGCTTCCCTATTGATATTAGCGCTAGCTGTGAGTTTACCTGTATTGGCCTACAGTCTATACGCCCTACTGGATGACGGGCAAGTTCCGACCACACAAGTCAGTTCAGATGACAGTTCGCTCGCCGAGAACCACCAATTAGCCGACATCAACTTAATGATTACCGGTCTACAAGAAAAACTGGCTGCAAAGCCTGGTGATATTGAGGGTTGGAATTTACTAGCACGTTCGTATTTGTATATTAAGGATTACCAAGGTGCATTAATGGCCTTTCAACACGTCGCGGAGCTATTGCCCAACAATGCCGATCTGCAACAACAAATAGCCGAAACCCAAGGCTTATTAGATCAACAAAGCAGTCCAATGAACCGTGTTGAAAAAAACAGCCCCGTACTGATTAATGACCAACCCGTGGACGTTCTGGCTATGGTCGAACGCTTACGAAAAAAACTTGAGGTCAACCCCAATCAGCCAGCTGGTTGGATCATGCTGGGACGATCCTATAAAAACTTAGGCCAACTCGAAAAATCACTGAATGCCTATCAAAAAGCCAGTCAATTGAACCCTAACGATAACGCCATTAAAAACATTATCAATGAGCTAAATAACACCCTCGGCAATAAGGAAAATGGCTACATAAGCGATTCCAGCACTAACGACCAAACCACTGTTTTAGCTCGCCAATATATGAAGGCAGGCGACTTTCAAAAAGCGGTTAGCCTACTAGAAAAATCGCTGCAGCAAGACGCAAACGATATTGATAACATTATTATGCTTGCCGACGCACTTGCCATGTCCAACGCAGGCCAGTTCAACGAACGGACACAAACACTCATCAATAGAGCCTTAACACTTGACCCCAACCACGCGGTAGCCCTTTGGTTAGCGGGCATGGCAGAAGAAAAAAACAACCATTATCAAGGCGCACTTGATCATTGGAAAAAGCTGCTTGGCCTAATGAGTGAAGACAACCCAGATCAAGCTTTATTACAGTCGATGATTTTACGTGTTGAGCAAAAAATTAACGATGCCAATAAGCCTTAGTGAGCAAGCTATAAGGCTCTTTCTTGAACAAAATGTCTTATTGAATCAAACAAGAATATAACTGATCTCAGGCGTATGGGGGGTTTTTACTCTGACCCCAAATACTCACTGACCCCTGGGAGTTTTTACTCTGACCCCAAATGACCCAGCAACATTGTCGCTTATTTAATGTATCCGTTAAACTAGGGGAGGTTCACTCTGACCCCAAATATCTATCCCTTGATCCGCCAAATATCCCTCTCTTATAAAGCAATCCCACAATGCTCTTTTCTTCCAGTAAATCGCCAACTGACAATTATTGTTGTTAAAGGGTTGTATTCATAAAAAAAATGACAGGTGCCAGAATATTTATATTCGTTTTCAACATTCCCATTGGCTAACTTCTTCTTACTCAAAAAAATTGTTTTTAATTCTATGTCAGAATGTCGCGCATTAAATTTATCTATACTCATTCCAATATTATCAGACATATGATGTTTAAAATTTAAGTGTGGGTCATAATTAACACATGAGGGAACGACCAATAAAAAAGCAACCCAACTTATAAACCACCATAAACATAAGTACTTGTTAGAGTTGCTTACACCTATCGTTAAATCAGTCACGCCCAGAACCATATTTTTGATAACTCTCGTACCTGTTTGATTGCCAACCTTCGGTTGCCACGCCAGCAATAGCACCGTAACTAATCGCAGCAGCAGGCAGCATAGTTGCAATATTCATAAAGGCGGTTTGTTCTAAAACAAGATTCCCATTAACTCTTTCGTTAAACCAAAAGTCATGCAAACGAGCCACAGCATTAATACCTGGTATCAAATTAAGTGTTTTACTACAAAAGCTTTGTTGAGAGCAGAAGCTTGTCTTATCATTATTACCAATAACATTCCAAAGTTTTGAGATAAGTGGTTGCTTACCATTCGGCAAAGGTTTATAGGTCGGTCCCTCTGGGTGACCATTCTCACCTGACCTTATATCAGCATCATCACCAACTTGCTCTTTATAATAACCCGCTGCCTCTGTACTTGCTTGCAAAAATGCCGCCGTCTGCGCCCCATTAGCAAACTTGCCCCCACCCAACTCAGCAACCACACCACCAGCTGCTGCTTCAGTAAGTATACGCCCAGTACTGGATTGTATATCAAGGTCTTTAATAACCCCACCAGCAATATCTGAGCCGATAGAGGCCGCAAACCCATGTTGGAACTTCCCGCCTCTGGCCACAGAGGCTACACCTTGAACAACACCATGTGCAAATGAGGTTACATTCTTAACCGTCGTTCCGATAGCTGTGGCAGCAGATGATAAGAATTCCTTCGCCCCATCAAACTTAAGACTGCCTGCCGATAACGCATTAATTAGACCTGCTTTCAAATCACCTCCCGAACTTATTAATCCAACCGCAAAACCTCTTGCTAGATAGGTCCACATGCCAGGTGGGATACCAACAAACGCCAATAATGCATCAACAAAAAGTTCAGTTAACTTAGCCTTCAATATACTCTTAAAAAAGTTCTTTATCCCCCTAAATACTTTTTTAAAGAACTTTTTAAGCCCACTAAAAAAGAACCCACTCGGATCGGTATAACTCAATGGGTTATTAAGCACATAGCTATAACGGTTAAAGCTTTGGCTGTTATACGCCGCTTGGATATTAGGATCGGCTGAGATAAAGCGGCCCAATGTGGCATCATACACCCGTCCGTTCATGTGGATAAGACCCACTTCATCTACGTGCTCGTGGCCGGTAAAGCCCCTGTCTGTGGTGCCTGAGGGGCTTGGGTTGCCAACGATATCACTCCAATCGCTGTTACGCCGTTTACCGTGTGCGTCGTAGCTTTGGCTTTCGATCACCAGGCCGTTTTCATCGGTGATGGTGGCGATCGAGCCCAGGTGGTCTTTGTGCAGGTAATGGGTGCTGTTGGCCCCATCGCTTTTTGAGTTAACAATGGCCACAGTGCTGCCACCGGCTTTAATATAGTGCGTATAGGTGGTAAGCCCTTGTAACGTTTTACGCTCAAATAAACTGCCGATGTAGTGGCGCAGTTCACCGGTGACGATGTTCTGGCGGATTACCCGCGCCCGGTCAGCGCCATAGCTAAAGCGGATATCGGCAGTGGCATTGGCCATTTGTGTGGGCTTGTTAAAGCTGTTGTACACAAGGGTACGGCCGTTACCGCTGGTCATGCTGCCATTGGCGTCGTAGTGGTAATTGCTGATAACCCCTGCGTTATCGACCGCGGTAACCGCATGCGGCCCGGCATTGAGCCCATAGGTGTAGCTGCCAACCCCTGTTTTACTGGTTAGGTTACCTGTTGCATCATACGTGTAGTATTTAGGCGCTTGGTTAAACACCGTGGAGCTGACCATCCGATTGAGGCCGTCATAAGCAAACTGTTCGTTTAATTGGTTAAGGTCGACCCATTGGTTATAGTCGATCCGTTGGGTGAGGTTACCGATGGCGTCAAATTCAAAGCCAAGGCTTTGTACATCGTCAAATTGCTTGGGGTCAGAGTAAAAACTCCTAGGTCATAAAAAGTCAGACATCTCTCCTTTAATTAAAAAGGACTTGGTCGGGGCGAGAGGATTTGAACCTCCGACCACCAGCACCCCATGCTGGTGCGCTACCAGGCTGCGCTACGCCCCGATTGAGTTACTTTAGAATGTCTAGAATTTCCAACAGTTCTGCTTTTATTTGTTGGATTTCTATTTTAGTTTGTGAGGTATCTTGCTGGTTATTATCACCGGTTAGATGCGCCCTAGCGCCACCAATGGTGTAACCGTCTTCGTACAATAAGCCGCGTATTTGCCTGATTAAGATAACATCTTGGCGTTGGTAATAACGGCGGTTCCCGCGGCGTTTAACGGGCTCTAGTTGTGGAAACTCTTGTTCCCAATAGCGTAAAACATGGGGTTTTACCGCACACAGCTCGCTAACTTCACCGATGGTGAAGTAACGTTTAGCCGGTATTGCCGGTAATTCCTTGTTATGACTGGGTTCCAGCATACGCTTCTACTCGTTCTTTAAGTTTTTGACCTGCCCTTAGCGTAACAACGCGTCGTGCAGATATTGAGACATCTTCGCCGGTTTTAGGGTTTCTACCGGGTCGGGCATCTTTATCTTTTAATTCAAAATTACCAAAACCAGAGACTTTGACCTGTTCGCCTTTTTCCAAAGAGTCTTTAATTGCTTCAAACATTTGTTCTACAATTTCTTTGGCTTCGCGTTTATTCAGACCTAACTCATCAAATAGTTGTTCGGTTAAATCAGCTTTTGTTAGTGACATTTTTTTATTCTCTTAGCTGAGCGTTAAATGTATTTTTTAAATTATTGAGCAAGTCGCTAATAAACCCTTCGACGTCTTGTTCGACTAGTGTCTTAGAATTATCCTGTAAAATCAAGCCTAAAGCGACACTATTTCTACCGTTTTCTATTCCTTTACCTTGATAGATATCAAAAACAACCACTTCTTGCACAATCCCTTGTTGCTGATAAATATAGTCGACTATTTTATTTACGTGTAAATTTTCTTCAACAATGAGTGCTAAATCTCGTCGTACCGTTGGATATTTTGAAATCGGTTCAAATTCTGGGCTATTTTTTTCTTCAATCAGGTGTTGATTTAGCTCGACGAGGTATACCGGTTTTTTAATATCAAACTGACTTTCTAGGCCGGGGTGAATCATGCCCATATAACCGACACAGTCACCGCCTTTGTTGACCAGCTTTGCCGTTTGACCTGGGTGCAACGCATCGTGCTGAGCCGCTTCAAATTGATACGTATCAAGCTGCCCGTTCAACGCTAAGATAGCTTCTACGTCGTGCTTGAGGTCATAAAAGTCGACCATTCGCGACGCTTCACCCCATTGTTCTGGCGTTGCGCGGCCAGTCACCAACATAGATAGCGTTTGCTGCTGCTGTAATTGCCCGTCTACCAAGGTAAACTTTAAACCGGTTTCAAAAAAACGTACGGTTTCTTCATTGCGTTTTAAGTTTGCGTCCATCGCCTTTAACAAACCCGCCCATAAGGTGGTTCGCATCACTGATAGGTCAGATGAAATAGGGTTTTTAAGCCGATACATGTCTTCTTTGGGGGTTAACGCTTTGAGCGCTGACTCGTCAGTAAAGCTATAGGTGATTGCTTCTTGATACCCCAAATCAACCAGTAAGTCTTTAATGCGATCGATCGCTTGCACGTTTTCTTTAGCTGAGCTTAACGCCGCCGACATAACTAAACTATTTTGCGGCAGTTTATCGTAACCGTATAAACGTGCGATTTCTTCGATTAAATCGGCCTCTATGGCGATATCAAAGCGATAACTCGGCGGGGTAATACACCAGTGCTGCTCGGTTTTTTCGACTCGCATACCCAGCGACAATAAGTATGATTCAACCACTTCATGGTTTAAATCCAGGCCTAATACGCGATTAACCCGATCTAACCGAACGTTGATGACCGGCTGCTCAGGCACATTTGAGCTAACGTCCGTTAACGGCCCTACTTGCCCGCCTGCGATTGAGGTCAATAACGCCACTGTACGGTCTAATGCGCGATAACATAATTCAGGATCCACGCCGCGCTCAAAACGATGGGATGCGTCGGTGTGCAAACCATACCGCCTTGATTTACCCGCGATTGTGGTGGGCGTAAAAAAGGCACATTCGATAAAGATGTCGCGTGTTTCATCACTAACTGCCGATGATTGCCCACCCATTACGCCGGCAAAGGCCAAGGGTTTTTGCTGGTCGGCGATCACTAAGATATCATCGTCCAATTCGATAGTTTGATCGTTCAATAGCGTTAGCGCTTCGTTTTTAACGGCACGACGCACGATGATGTCACCCTGTATTTTATTTAAATCAAAGCAATGCAGCGGTTGACCCAACTCTAATAACACGTAATTACTCACATCGACCAAGGGGCCTAAACTGCGTTGCCCACAACGTCTGAGTTTTTCTTGCATCCAAATCGGTGTTGTTGCTGTTCTATCTAAGCCTTTTATCACCCGGCCTATATAACGCGGGCAGTCTTCTATTGCCTCAACCACTACGTTTTGTTTTATATCCTGGGTAACGACTACCTCTGCTGGCTGTTTAACGGTAAAGGGCTGCTCACTAAAACAGGCAATCTCACGTGCGATACCCTCAACGCTTAAACAATCCGCGCGATTAGGTGTTAAATCGACTTCTATGATCGTATCGTCTAATTGCAAGTAGTCGCGGATATCGATGCCTAGTGGCGCGTCATCAGGTAGCTCCATTAAGCCCTCAGCTTCATCAGCTAGGCCCAGTTCTTGCTCAGAACACAACATGCCATTGGATGGTTCACCCCGTAACTTGGACGGCTTAATTTTAAAGTCACCAGGTAACACGGCACCCACGGTAGCCACTGGAATACGCAAACCCGGACGCACATTGCTCGCACCACAGACAATATCTAACGCATCTTCAGCGCCAATCGACACCGTGCATACTTTTAATTTATCTGCATTCGGGTGTTGTGCTGTAGTCAGCACTTGGCCAATCACAACCCCAGTAAACTGTGCTGCTGCAGGTGTTACCGAATCAACCTCAAGGCCAGCCATCGTGAGTTTTTCACTCAGCTGTTCGGTTGATAGGGTGTAATTGACAAATTCTTTAAGCCACGCTTCATTAACTAACATTTTAAATACCTATTGAGCTTTAATTAAATTGTCTTAAAAACTTAAGATCATTTTCAAAAAACAGCCGCAAATCATTAATTTTATAACGCAGCATGGTCAATCGTTCGACCCCCATACCAAAAGCAAAGCCGGTGTATTGTTCAGCATCTACATCGACATGACGAAACACTTCGGGGTGAATCATTCCACAACCTAACACCTCTAACCAACCGGTATGTCCACACACACGGCAGCCTTGGCCAGCGCACATCACACAGGCAATATCCACTTCAGCTGAGGGTTCGGTAAAAGGGAAATACGATGGCCGAAACCTAACGCTGACGTCTTTTTCAAAAAAAGCTTTTAAAAACTCACTGATTACGCCCTTTAGATCGGCAAAATTTATATTTTTATCGACTACAAAGCCTTCGACTTGATGGAACATCGGGGTGTGGGTTAAATCTGAATCGCAACGATACACTCGCCCCGGTGCAATCACCTTAAACGGCGGTTGCTGCTGTTCCATCACCCGTATTTGCACCGGCGAGGTATGGGTTCTAAGTACGGTATGCTCGTCAAAGTAAAAAGTGTCGTGCATCGCACGTGCAGGGTGATGAGCGGGAATATTAAGCGCTTCAAAGTTATGGAAATCATCTTCAACTTCGGGGCCCATCGCGATATCAAAGCCAATGCGGCTAAATATTTGCTCGATCCGGCGCATGGTTCTTGTGACCGGGTGTACGCCACCCACCGCTTGCCCACGCCCAGGTAGGGTTACGTCAATCGTTTCTTCTTGTAAGCGTTTAGCCAATAAAGCATTTTCAAGTTGCGTTTTGCGTAACTCCAATGAGCTTTGAAATTGCTGTTTCGCGTGATTGATCGTCGCACCCACTTTAGGACGCTCTTCAGCAGACAAGCTACCAAGGGTTTTCATTTGGCGAGTAAAAACGCCTTTTTTACCCAAATAGGCAACCCGAATTTCGTCAACCAGCGCTAATGAATCCGCTGCTTTAAGCTCCGCTTCGGCTTGTTCGACTATGCTTTCTAATGAATTTTCCACATTATTATTCTTTTACGTAATACAAATAAATAAGGGAAAGATCCAGCGATCTTTCCCTTATGACTTAATTAATCGCTGCGTGTTATTGCCTAGGCAACCACATGAGTAATAAATTACTCTGGCAACTAACAGGTTTTACAAGCTTGATTTTGCGGTCGTAACCAACTGCGCAAAAGCATCTTTGTCAAACACTGCCATATCAGCTAAGACTTTTCTATCAAGACCAATCGACGCTTTTTTAAGGCCATTGATAAATCGGCTATAAGACAGACCACAGCTACGTGAACCGGCATTAATACGCGCAATCCAAAGGGCACGGAATTGACGCTTCCTTTGACGACGATCGCGGTACGCATATTGACCGGCTTTAATAACTGCTTGCTTAGCAACACGATAAATACGGCTACGTGCGCCATAGTATCCTTTTGCTTGTTTTAGAACTTTTTTGTGTCGTGCTCTGGCAACGACACCACGTTTTACTCTAGGCATTTTTTTTCCTCAATAACTCTTAGATTAGCTGTACGGCAACATACGCGTTGCACTTTTCATATCTGACGCGTGAAGCAATGAAGCCTTGCGTAACTGACGTTTACGTTTAGTGGTTTTTTTTGTCAAAATATGACGCAAATGAGCTTGTTTACATTTAAACGCGCCAGTTCCCGTTCTTTTAAAACGTTTGGCAGCTCCACTATTTGACTTCATCTTGGGCATTACAGTACTCCGTTAATTAATTTTCTTTGGCGCCATAACCATGATCATCTGGCGACCTTCAAACTTTGGCCACTGTTCGACCATCGCTAATTCTTCTAAATCTTTTTCAACACGTTTCAGCAAATCCATACCCAACTCTCGATGGGCCATTTCTCTACCACGAAACCTCACTGTGATTTTCGTCTTGTCGCCGTTCTCTAAAAAAGAACGTAAATTACGCAATTTAACGTTGTAATCACCAATATCCGTACCTGGTCTAAATTTTATTTCCTTAACCTGTACGTTTTTTTGCTTTTTCTTTGTTGCTTGTAACTTCTTACTCGCTTCAAATTTGAATTTGCCATAATCCATTATTCGACATACGGGCGGTGACGCCGTTGGCGACACTTCCACTAAGTCTAACTCAACCTCTGCAGCTAGACTTAACGCATTTTCTATCGTAACAACACCTACTTTTTCACCTTCATGATCAATAAGCCGTACGTTCGCTACCGTAATATCTTCGTTAATTCTTACTTTTTTTGTTGCGATTTTACAATCTCCAAAATATTTAAAGCCAAGTTAAGCGACTGGTCGCCTAAATAAACTTGTACACCGTGTGCAATAAATCCTTAAGGCTCTAATTTATTACGCTCGGCAATTTCATTCGCCAGCAGTGCAATAAATTCCTCAGGAGTGAAATTACCCATGTTTTTACCACTTAATGCACGTACCGCTAACTCGTTATTATCGACTTCTTTTTCACCGATAACAACAAGATATGGAATTCGCTTTAAAGTGTGCTCGCGAATTTTAAAGCCGATCTTCTCATTTCTCAAGTCTATTTTGACTCTGATTCCTTGTTTTTGAAGGATTTTCGCAATTGAGGCCACATATTCGTCACTTTTATCGGTTATTGTCAGCAAAACGACTTGGGTCGGCGCTAACCAAAGTGGAAACTTGCCGGCGTATTCTTCGATCAAAATACCAATAAACCGTTCCAATGAACCTAAAATGGCCCGATGTAACATCACCGGTGATTGTTTTGACCCGTCTTCGGCAATATATTGTGCATCTAAGCGTTCGGGCATTGAAAAATCGACTTGAATTGTACCGCACTGCCACACCCGATCCAGACAGTCTTTGAGTGAAAATTCGATCTTCGGGCCATAAAATGCGCCTTCGCCGGGTTGCAGGTCCCAGTTTAGGTTTTTTGCATTAAGCGCATCTTCTAAGGCCTTTTCTGATTTATCCCATACATCATCCGAACCGACGCGTTTTTCAGGTCGCGTAGACAGTTTAATAATAATGTCGGTAAAACCAAAGTCTGCATACACCTCGTAAAGCAGGTCAATAAACGAGGATACCTCTGATTGCACTTGATCTTCGCTACAAAAAATATGCGCGTCGTCTTGAATAAAGTTTCTTAAACGCATTAAGCCGTGCAAGGTGCCCGAGGGTTCATTACGGTGGCAAGAACCAAACTCAGCCATTCTTAGCGGCAAATCACGGTAACTTTTTAGGCCTTGGTTATAAATCTGCACGTGGCAGGGGCAGTTCATCGGCTTTACCGCGTATTCACGGCTATCGGAGTCGACGGTAAACATATCGTCACGAAACTTATCCCAGTGCCCTGATTTTTGCCACAGGCTTTTGTCCACCAACTGCGGGGTACGTACTTCAACGTAATCGTTTTGTTGCAGCTTTGAACGAATATACTGCTCAATGCTGCGATAAATGCTTAAACCCGCGTCGTGCCAAAATATCATGCCCGGCGCCTCTTCTTGTATATGGAACAGATCTAACGACTTGGCAATTTTACGGTGATCGCGCTTTTCTGCCTCTTGAATGGCATTCAGGTGTTTTTTAAGTGCCTTAGCATCACCCCAAGCTGTGCCGTAAATGCGTTGTAGCATTTCGTTATTTGAATCACCCCGCCAATAAGCGCCGGCAATTTTTGTTAATTTAAAGGCCTTTAAGCTGGCGGTATTGGGCACGTGAGGCCCACGGCACAAATCGGTAAACTCACCCTGACGATACAGTGTTAGCACCTCGTCTTGCGGAATGCTTTCAATGATTTGTGCTTTGTATTCTTCGTTTTTTTCTCGAAAGAACGACACCGCATCATCACGCGATATTTCGATCCGCTCGATATCGATTTGCTGATCGACCAGTTCTGACATTCTGGCTTCGATTAATGCAATATCGTCTGGTGTAAATGGCCGTTCAAATGCAAAGTCGTAAAAAAAGCCGTTATCGATCACCGGGCCAATCGTTACTTGCGCACTAGGGAATACCTGCTTAACCGCTTGCGCCAACAAGTGCGCAGCTGAGTGACGAATCACCTCAAGCCCCTCTTCGTCTCGTGAGGTGACGATAGACACGCTGGCGTCATTTTCAATCATGAACGAACCATCTACCAACACGTCGTTCACTTTGCCCGCCAAGGTCGCTTTTGCCAAACCCGCACCAATATCCGCAGCAACGTCTAGCACACTGACGGCTTGCTCAAATGTACGCTGACTTCCATCGGGTAGTGTAATGACTGGCACGTTAAAACCTTTTTAAATTTTGGATAGCGGAGAATAACTTTAATTATTTAGATTGCTTGGTAGGCACGAGTGGATTCGAACCACCGACCTCATCCATGTCAAGGATGCGCTCTAACCAACTGAGCTACGCGCCTATAAGCCAAGCATCTTAAGACCGGGCATTGTACTTAAACTTGCAACGTTAGTGAAGCACTCAATTAAGTTAAACAACAATAAGTTGCGTCGTTAACAGCTAACGCAAGGTGCGAAAGCAGCTACGCACTTCATCAACAAACGTCTCAGGCCGTTCGAGTGCAGCAAAATGACCACCTTGGTCAAACGCGTTCCAGCACAACGGGATTTTAATAGCCACTAAGAACCCAGCACCATCCTATCGCGCAAGCCATTGACTTCATCCCGCACTTTGGCCGCTTGTTCAAACTCTAAGTCACGCGCGTGCTGGTACATTTTAGCTTCCAGCCCTTTAATGGTTTTTGCCATCTGCGCCGGGGTATAGGCATGGTACTTAGCCTCATCCTCGGCGATTTGTTTAATCTTAGAGCGATCAAGGCGTTTCGAGCTTTCCATAATATCGGTGACTTTTTTCACGATACCTACCGGTGTAATGCCGTGCTGCTCATTATATTGATGCTGGGTGATACGTCGGCGCGCGGTTTCATCCATCGCGCGTTGCATCGAGCCAGTCACCTTGTCGGCGTACAAAATGGCCATGCCCTTAACATTTCTCGCCGCCCGTCCAATGGTTTGAATCATCGACACATCCGAGCGTAAAAAGCCTTCTTTATCGGCATCTAAAATAGCCACTAAGGACACCTCTGGAATATCCAAACCTTCGCGCAATAGGTTAATACCAATCAGCACGTCAAACACCCCAAGGCGCAGGTCACGGATAATTTCCATTCGCTCAACGGTTGGGATATCAGAATGTAAATAACGCACCCTAATGCCGTGCTCCATTAAATAGTCCGTCAGGTCTTCTGACATGCGCTTAGTTAAGGTGGTAACCAGCACCCGCTCTTCCAATTTGACCCGTTTATTGATTTCCGATAACAGGTCATCAATCTGAGTGGTCGCAGGACGCACCTCAATCAGCGGATCTAATAGGCCGGTGGGGCGTACGATTTGTTCGACCACCGCGCCAGATCGCGCTTTTTCGTATTTTGCAGGGGTCGCCGATACAAACACGGTTTGCGGCGCCTTGGCTTCAAACTCTTCAAACCGCATCGGCCGGTTATCCAGCGCCGACGGTAATCTAAAACCGTATTCAACCAAGGTTTCTTTACGCGAGCGATCGCCTTTATACATTGCGCCAAGTTGTGGCACGGTAACGTGCGACTCATCAATAAACAACAGCGCATCATCGGGTAAGTAATCAAACAAGGTCGGCGGTGCATCGCCCGGGTTTCTGCCCGATAAATAACGCGAATAGTTTTCGATCCCGGAGCAGTAGCCAATTTCCCGCATCATCTCGATATCAAATTTGGTTCGCTCTTCTAGCCGTTGCGCTTCGACCAGTTTATCCAGCGAGCGCAGTTGAGCCACGCGATTAGCGAGTTCGACCTGAATCTTATCAATCGCAGCGATGATGGTTTCTCGCGGTGTAACATAATGCGAAATAGGGAAAATAGTAAAACGCGGGATACGCTGGGTGATCTCGCCGGTTAGCGGATCAAATAGCGATAAGCGCTCAATCTCATCGTCGAACAACTCCACGCGTACCGCATCTTGTTCCGACTCGGCCGGAAAAATATCAATCACATCCCCCCTCACCCGATACGTGGCACGTACCAACTCAGTGTCATTGCGTTTGTATTGCATCTCGGTTAATTGGTGAATGATGTCGCGCTGACTCACCCGTTCGCCGCGCGATAAATGCAAAATCATACTGAAGTACAGCTCGGGATCACCCAAACCATAAATACACGACACGCTGGCTACAATAACCGCGTCACGACGCTCCATTAGCGCCTTGGTGGCCGACAACCGCATTTGTTGGATATGCTCGTTGAGCGAGGCATCTTTGTCGATAAAGGTATCCGACGCCGGCATATACGCCTCGGGCTGGTAATAATCGTAATACGAGACAAAATATTCCACCGCGTTATCCGGCAAAAATTCTTTTAACTCACCGTACAATTGCGCTGCTAAGGTTTTATTGTGCACCAACACCAAGGCCGGGCGTTGCAAACTGGCGATGGTATGCACCATGGTAAAAGTCTTTCCCGAACCGGTAACGCCTAATAAGGTTTGATGCGATTCACCGTCCCTAATACCTTCAACCAGTGCTTTAATGGCCGTTGGCTGATCGCCCGCCGGCTGAAAAGGCGAATCTATTTCGAATTTTTTACCCATAAGGATTTTGCATAGTCCTTGCATCAAGTAGAATGCGTAATTGAACGACAGAAACATCAATTTTATTCTAAAAACACAACCGACACCCTGTTTGGGGCAAGTTTTATTTTAAGAGATCACATACAACCCTATGAATATTAAACTTTCACAGCGCGTACAACGCATCAAACCTTCACCTACGCTAGCCGTTACCGCAAGAGCCGCTGCGTTACGTGCCGCCGGTCAAGACATTATTGGTCTAGGCGCAGGCGAGCCCGACTTTGATACACCCCAACACATTAAGCAGGCCGCTATCGATGCCATTAATGCAGGCAAAACCAAATACACCGCCGTTGATGGCACCGTAGAGCTTAAAAAAGCCATCATCAACAAACTCAAAAAAGACAACCAATTAGATTACCAATTGGATCAAATTTTAGTCTCTTGTGGCGGCAAACAAAGCTTTTTTAACCTGGCACAGGCCTTTTTAGACGACGGCGATGAAGTCGTCATCCTGGCACCTTACTGGGTGTCTTACCCCGACATGAGCTTATTAGCCGGTGGTGTACCGGTGATTGTGACCGCTGGTCAAGATCAAGCGTTTAAAGTAAGCCCCGAGCAGTTAGAAGCGGCGATTACCGACAAAACAAAAATTGTGGTAATCAACAGCCCGTCTAACCCCAGTGGTAAAGCCTATACTCGCGCCGAACTCGTCGCACTTGGCGCGGTGTTAAAAAAATACCCCGATATTTTGATCGCCACCGATGATATGTACGAACACATTCTTTGGGGCGACGAATCATTTTGTAATATTGTGATGGCCTGCCCCGAGCTGTACGATCAAACCATGGTGCTTAACGGCGTGTCCAAAGCCTATTCAATGACCGGCTGGCGCATCGGTTACGCCGCAGGCCCAGCAGGCCTGATAAAGGCGATGAAGAACATTCAATCGCAAAGCACATCAAACCCTACCTCTATCTCCCAATTTGCCGCACAAGCCGCCTTAGAGGGCGACCAATCGTGCATTGGCGAGATGCTGGTCGCGTTTAAAGAGCGGCACGATTACGTGGTCGAAAAACTGAATAGCATTGACGGTATCAGCTGCATTCCATCTGACGGCACATTTTATTGCTTCCCAGACTTTAATGGCATTATCAATCGCATGGATAGCATCAACAATGACATCGATTTAGCCGAATACATTATAGAAAAAGCAGGCGTTGCACTGGTTCCCGGCTCAGCTTTTGGCTTAGATGGACACATGCGCATTTCAATCGCCACCGGCATGGATAATTTAGTCAGCGCGCTAGATCGGATTGAGACACTACTTAACAGCAATTAAATACCAGATAAGCGGGATTAGCTATTGACCATAACGGTATCGTTTCGTAAGATACGCGGCCTAAACAATTCCTCTGTAGCTCAGTTGGTAGAGCAAATGACTGTTAATCATTGGGTCACTGGTTCGAGTCCAGTCGGAGGAGCCATTTATATCAAAGCCTTAGCATCGAAAGACGCTAGGGCTTTTTTATTGGTTCCAACCTTTGGTCAATTTAGAAATGCGTACACTGAACTCAAGATACAGAACTATCTGCGTGACTCCGTAGCTACCGAGACCTCAACTTCATAATTAATTGCCGTTGTTAAAAGCATGAAGCACTATAACTTTACTCTAGCTAAGACGATTAATTTCTTATTACTAGGGTGGTTAGTATCATGCTATTTGACAATTGTAATTTAGTTAAAGGATTCATAGCGATGTTTTAAAAATACTGATAATCTTAACTTTAATTCCATTCATGTTTCTCACCGGTTGCACCACAGTCCCAATGGCAAGCGACTTAGAAGACCGCACGAGAAAAGAATTTACACATCCCCCTTCAGAAATAGCAGCCCCCTACATCTATAGGAACTCAAATTTTGGTGGCGCATTTAAAAACACGCTGTATAGATAGGGAGATAATTGGAGAAAGCGCGCCTATGACTTACTTCTATAGAGAACTAGTTCCAGGCAAACATACATTGTCTACGGAATCAGCGTTTAGTGAGAACATTGCCACTTTGAATGTTCTGGGAGGTAAAAATTATTACATGGAACATTTCATAAAGTTTGGTGTATTTGTTGGGGTAGCTAATAACCTCACATTCGTAACTGAAGAAGTTGGTAAAAAGGGCGTTCGAGAGTGTAAATTGGCAAAATGACTACCCCTTAACTGGCTAGACACTAAAAATAATAACCTACATTAACACCGTACTGCCTCGACTTGTTTTCCTCATAACTGAAACGTATATCGGAGTTTATACCCAACCGTTGCCTCGCCTCTAATACATATCTATTTTTTTGTCCATTAGAGCCATCAAGCTGCTTTGGTAACTGGACACCTAAGAGCATATTAAAGCTACTCGTAAATTTAATATGCGCAAAGGCTGAGGTCCTAATAAAAGCGCGCCCACTTCCTTTTCGATTATCCTGAACTCCTCCACCAAAATAAGCACTAACTAACACACTATTGTTTAAATTTAAAGCATACCCATAATCTCCTTCTAAACGAGTTATTAAGCAATCAACACATGATAAATCTTGTTGCTGAGTACTGAACTTTATTTTCCACGCATCAGCTGTATCGCCTAGCAGATTAGTGCTGGATGCATTTACACTTTCAATTTTAAGAAAATCAAAATGACTAATGCGAACTTTGCCAGATTGTGCAAATAACCCAACTTCACCCATCGTAAGAGCAGAGTTTTTCACCTGCCCTGAAGCTGCATCAAGAACATCATAATAAGCAGGTCTAATTCTAATTGAGTACCCACTACCAAACGACTCATTGTAAGTTACCCCAACCTGTACATAGCTAGATTTACGCCCTATGTGTGGCGGATTTAGAGAGGACTTAACAGCAGTACCATTATTTGAAGGTAGCTGAAACCGTCTAACCAAAGCCTTATGATGTAAGTTATCAGCTTCATCCTTCGTCATTATTTCAGCTGATTTAGCAAATTGATAATAATCCAAAGCTGTATCTGTTACCTTCACTTGAGAGTCCGTTGATAGCGTATTGTTTACCTCAAAAAAAATGCCTTTACCATTATCCACAACCTTTCTAAGCTCACTTCGTTCAGAGCGTGTCAGCAAGTTAAATTTCTTATAAAACCTAGATTGTCTTGATGGGCGAACGTCTACAGAACGTATCAATGGTTTATCATGAATACGGCTATCATAAATATTTTGAAGAAGAGTTCTCGGTAATGTGAACAATCGGTTTGAGGGTAAAATAGATACACCATCAACAATCTCAATAAGTTCCGCCAAACGATAAGCGCAATTCTTTCTAAAAAAATAATATGTGTAACGTTTATCAAGCACCTCCCAAGCATGTGCCGCTATGAAATCAACATCTTTTTTCTCCAAGTTTATTTCATATTCCCAAATATCTCTCAGCTCTAATTCGCTATAATTACGATTATGAAAATAATAATCCGTCTGGCTAAAGCCTCCATCATAACCTCCAAATACTCCTTTAGTTATATAAGTAATTGGGTCCTCATTAGAAGGAATAATCGCACCATAGTTAACACTTGGGTCAAACAGCCTTGTAGCGCCATTTGAACCTCTTGAATTAAGTTTCAATAAAATATGACCGTAGTACGATGCAGGGTTGCCTAAAAACCCTGATGCATACACTACACTTATAGACTTTATTGAACCATTTAATACCCACTTAGTGTATTTGGGGCAATAAACCATTGGGAGATTATCTGTCGCTTTACCTAGTGATTTCTTCAACCATAGCAGCCGTGCTGGGAATTTACATTGCGCGTGACTATCTACAGCGCCATCAGATATAGGTGTGTGGAAAGCTCTAATTGTTGCCTCAAGTTCTGCATACGCATCAAATGCACCGTCTTTTGAATTAAAGAAGGAATCGTCATGTATTGCACTAACTAAGCTAGGCAGACTACCGACATTCCTCTCATAATGCATAAGTTTAACCCATGACGGGTGTTTGCTTAGCCTTAGCTCCTTTGCAAGCTGAATTACTTGATCAGCATTATAATCTTCAGCATTAATAACTGAGACCATAGAAAAGAACACAATTAAAATTAGCGCAAGTTTAAAGAGCATACGAGTTCGCGCACATACGACGTTAAGAATAAACTCAGTGGTGAACTATAAACCCACCACTGAGTATTAAGTGCTTAGATTAGGCAACTAGATGATGCAAATGTAACCGCATAATAATAATCTGCAGCTCTGTCAATTTTTGCTTTTTGCGAATATTCCGCTAATGAAATTTTACTACCAATATTGCCACGAATCATTGTTACGGCATCAGCTTGCTTATTGGAAGAACACCCTTCCATATCTAAAGCAGCAACTAGATGCTCACCTTCGCCTTTTGCCACATCTTCAATCAAATTATCGTAATTATCTAAAATGAACTTAGCTGTTTTCGCATGCACATTTGAACATGTTTCAGGGCTCATAGTCGCTGATGTAACAGCCGTAGTACCTAAGTCCCAAATAACATTAGATGTTGTAGCAGCCACGTGGTGATTAGGGAAAATAGCCGCGCCTATCCCACAATCTCTGTATGGGTTTGGTCCGCTACCTACCCTATTTTGACCATCTGCAGCGAATACTGAAAATGACATCATAAACAATAAACTCGCAACCAGTACTACGAAGGTTTTTTCAAACTTATACATTAATATAACACCCTTTGATTTTTTTAAATGCTATTAGAAAGTAGCTGCCAATCTAACCTATTAATAGCATTGTGTCTAGACTTCAGCATAAAAATCTCTTCATCTCTGTGTCAATCAAGCGGTCGGCCAACTTAATTAGTAAATTACCCCTTACAATTAACTGTCAAACTGTAATTCAGCAAGCCGTGCGTACAAGCCGCCTTTTTTTCGCAGTTCGGCCGAACCGCCTGTTTCTACAATCGCACCATTTTCCATAACGACAATTTTATCGGCCTTTTGTACTGTGGCTAAGCGGTGGGCAATAATCAGGGTGGTTCTGTAAATGAGCTTAGACAGACTTTATTATTTAATACCCACGGTAAAACTTAGTGACATGGAATTTTAGACAATGGGGGGGGGGGGGGAGGCTGCTTTATGGAAGTGAATTTTCTCACATATCACATACTAGTCTATCTACGCCTGTCACCTCACCTGTATGAGGAGTGATAGCAACGCTTATTTAATCAAAAGCATGGTGATTATTAAACTGCCTAGGAAAATAATAATATTCAAAATATATCGGGGCCTTATACGCTTTCCGCAATTAGGGCACTCACGTGCTCCGCTGCTTATTTCTTTTTTACAATCAGGGCAACTAGTCAAAGCCATTTGAGCACCTCTCTATGAAATTCTAAGTTTGAATATAAATCAACTGCTTATTAGCATCAATTTAGTAGAGTTAAAACTCTTGTTGATTTTCCCTTTAAATTATTGAATTAAGGCGATTATTTATTTGGAATAATACCATTATTCAATACGCTACGAACCCCTCCTTTCACGGAACCCCAACAGTTTTTAACTACTTTCGTTAGTTGCACTTCATCAGTTTCCTTAAAAATATTACTGACCAAGTCTATTGATGCCTCTTCTCTCTCATCAATTCGTCCATCAACCTCCATTACATTTGTAAGTAACTTGATGATTTCTTTGCACATAGGTTCATAATTGCAGTCTGGGTTTCCTTTTTTAAATTCCGAAAGATCTTGGGCTAATTTTTCAATCGAATAGTCACCTAAATTAGACTCTATGCAAGCGACACCCTCGTGAACAAAAGTCTTATCGTACCCCCATTCCCGGACAAAATAGACCTCAATATGGTTCCTCTCTAAGTCATCAATATGCCCGTCAACATTTGCAACCTTAAGAGCTAATGGGACAATAAGGTCGAAAAGCCCTAATGCTAATACATCCATAGGGGTATTAATGAAATTAGGTACCACAGTTACACGGCTAGTAGATGAGTTTTTTAGAAACTTACTGATACCTACCCATGCCCCACCTGCTACAACACCTGCACCAATAACCCATCCAATAGGAGTTACAGCTGTTCCAAGCCCAATTAAAGAGAGCATACCTGTTGGGGCAAAAAAGGTGCCTGCTATAGCCGTCGATTGAGCTAACCCAACTGCTGAACCAGCTACGCCAACTGTATCCCATGCCTCCAATACCTTATTTTTCATTCGTAAAGATGTATAAGCATTTTCACCAATTGACAGTTTCGCCTTAAAAATTAACGGGTGAGTTATGACGAACTCAACATCATCAAAATAAGCCTTCTGATTATCACTGACCATGTTTACCTTTAACTACTTAGTGGTGAAAAACTTGAGTTGATTTCAGCTATTTTTCTAGCCAACGCCTTGTCCTTGAGATCCTCCTTCATTCCAATAGTAATACCTAATGCCAAAACTATAGGCATCACGATAGGCGAAAAAACAGCTCCAATAATTGGGATAGCCGAAATGAGAGCACCCATTATCAACCCAAAAATCATTCCAAAAGAAGCATTGGGGAATTCGTTAAATACCGTACATATAAAATCTATAATCTTCCGACCTATTTTCAGAACAAGCTCACCCGCTTTTATAGTTATATTTGTCACAGCATGTAGTGCTAATTTTGCATCGGCTGAAATATTGAGGTTATCAATTAATCTCTTAACTCCTGTTTCAGATATTTCAAAAGCAGCCATAGATTTAATAAAGCTATCACTAATGTCATTAGCTTCAGTTTCAAACGTTTCGCCTGTTTTTGTGTTAACCCCTGTTACTCTCATGATAATTATCCCTGATTTCATTTCTATTGAAAGGCAATACTTTAGCCTAATTTATAATAACAATGCACCCCACAGTTGTCAGTAATGTAATCGTCAAGCTCCCCTGCGAGAGCTAAGTATCTTAATATATGAAGGTATAAGACTAACCCTTACAGTGGCTAAGCAGTAGGCAACAATCAGTGTGGTTCTGTTTTGCATGGTGGCATTAACCTCTTCTTGTACGAGTGTTTTTTATACATATAACTCATCCCTAACAGGAAATAGTCTTGCGTAAATAACGGTATCTTATATGAAGAACCAATCACCTAAGCGCTTCCACTAACCCTCAACTAAACAACCCGCATCAGCGACCCACACGGCATCCTTTGGGCGCTTTACCGTGCGTGTCGTATTCACAATTTCAGTTCTGCACCACACACCATTATTAAAACTATAGGAGAAATTACTATGACTAAAACACAAAACAGTTCCGACAAGGATCAGCAAGACAACCCTACTTCAGTTAGTTCCCTTCACATCATAAAGACATCATCTTGTCAGGCCTTATCCGGCAACGGCAAGATAGGCTATGAGCTCAGCTTAGATAATAAAAAGGCACTCCATATCCGCATCACATCAAATACAGGCGGTGGTTATTTCAGCGATGAATCAATCGCTATGACTGGCATTGAGCACATTTTGCTTTCTCAACCGGATCCCTCTCGCCTTACCTCCGTTGCACTTCAACCTCTCTTTAAGGGTAAGTCTGTCAATACACCGGCTTTTCTTATGGCCGCCCTTCGTAATGAGGGCTTCGTTAAACCAATAGGGGAACTGAAACGGTTTCATCAATGTATTGATGCAAAATCATTTAAGGCTCTCATTAAGAAACTACAAAAGTTAGTCATGTCACCAACAACTGGCCAGTAGCCATACACTCACCGTAACAACACTCCACCCATCCGCACTGCCTAACGGTGCTTTCTATCGCTCTCATTTAAAACTGCACTCAGGTTCTTTAAGTCTTAGGGTCCTGTAATCCATAAACCTCCACAGCCCTTACATACAAAGGCTTCCAACAAAACCTCACTACCACTCATACAGGTCAACCGACCTTTTACCGACCGAACACCTAAGCACCACCGTTAGAACAAATGCGTCTCCCCCACCCCTTTAACTACAAGGCAACTCAGGAGACAACATGATCTTAATGGTTCTTTTCGGCTTAATCATCACCGGCCTTTCTTTCAGGTACTTACCTGTTTTTGCGGCAGGGCTTGTTGGCCTATTTCTCTATATCTACCCCGTGCAAACCATAGCCACGCTAGCAGCTATTTACATTATCTATCCACTAATAAAGGACAAATTACCATGAACTATACAAACGATTTCTATCATCAAAACACCTATGACCTCCACATCAACTTCGATCACATCTCACAACAGAAAAACCTCATCGAAGCAATGGATAACCTTATCATCGACCCTTCGAACGAGCCTCTGGAAATTCCTGACTCGGACGATTTATTTCTATGAGCCGCACACTTGAAGAAGTAGCCGCTTACATCGATAAACACTCCAACGCACTCCCTTCGCAATCGCCTCAGGAACAGTATGAGCATTTCGAGATGTTAGCCATCGCCGTGCTGGATTCTGAATTCGATAATTACCCCGAGGGCACCCTGCAGGATTTCTTGATGGATTATCTCACCACTAAACGCAAGCAGCTGAGCTTGTAATAAACCACCTGCCCCACGCTTGTCTACTGATGAAAATCACGGTGGATGAGTGTGGGTTGATCTTTTCCTATTTTTTTTGGGAATAATCCATCCTCACCCCTGACGACCCGACGACCCTGACGCAGTGGAGAGAGGCTGAGATCCTTTAGACCATATGGGGTGGCGACGAGGCGTCGATTGCGTCGATTTCCTTGGGGAGTTTATTTAGCTTTCTCTGGGGCCGCACCGGAGACCAATCGGGGTTTCCATCTGGGACCACGCGGGGCTTCACGCTGAGACTACTCTGGCTTTTCCTGCGGGGCCTCACTGTAGTAAGCATGGGGGGAAACATGTGGGTTTCACGCTGAGACTACTCGGGGTTTTCCTGCAGGGACTCAATGTAGTATCAAAGGGGAAACATGGGGGCGTTACATGAATGATTTTATTGATGACATATCAATGAAACTTATTCATCCCCAAGGGTGTGCGCATTGTCATCATTTGCATTCCTTAGGGAGCCCTAGGTGTTTGCTCCTTTTTGTTTGCATCTGCGGTTTGCTTTCCCTTTTGGTCTTTCTTGTTATTCTTTGTTATCCCTTATGGTATCTTTAGTTGTTTTTATGTGTTCTTAGCTTTTAGTTGTTTTCTTCTTTTTTAAAATTAATGAGTAATAAATAGATATAAAGAACATATATAAAATATTTAATGAATATTGAAGAGTAAAAAATAAAGTAACTCCTAAATAATATGGAAAGTCACTACTGCAATAGTTGATCAGCACTGCAGAAGAAAACGGCAACTCAAAAAGCCATGCATTGACCTGCCCTGCAAAATAAATAAAAACTTCGGAAACCACCCGTCGCAATCGTCGCCTTGTCGCCATTCCATGCAGACCAAGGGCACCCGTAAATTTCCCACTTGACGCCCATCGTCGCCACACAAATCACCCGGCGCTCTCTTTGCCGAGCGGCTTAAGCGCGTATTCAATATTGATGTGACTATCTGTAGCTGCTGTGGTGGCGCGGTGCGCATTATTGCTTGTATTGAAAACCCATCGATCATCAGTAAGATTTTAGCTCACCTGGATGCGAAGTCCGGGGCCGCTGTAGCAGTGAATCAATTAGCAGAGCCCCGCGCCCCGCCACAAGAGAGCTTGTTCGATTAGGGAAGCAAGGGAGAGGATGATAGGTGCTACTCAAGGATGAGGCTGGCAGGATAGGGTGCGGGTCGGAATGCGCAAAACGCTAAAAAGGTCGGCGCATTATTGATTTGTGCTTAATAATGGTACCGCTAATGGGTTGATAATAACTTGGCGATTGCTAATAGCCTGTTTTTTATTGTAGATTGGGAAGATGACGGGGGTATTAATCCTACCTATACCCTGTGCCGTAACCGGCCGCTTTCAACGCCGGCACGCAAATAAAAAAGAATCTCTTGCGCGCGCTCTAATGCAAAGGTCGGAATAACGACATTGCCGCCACGGCGGAAAGTCTCTTCAATGGCTTGATAAAGTTCTTCGATAGAGGGCTCAAGTGGTTTGTGCAGCCGGTCGCCATAGGTTGTTTCCATAACCACCACATCACTGATGGGCGGCGGCGTGGGGTCGCGCAATATCGGCCGCTTTGCGTTGCCAATGTCGCCAGAAAAAACAATGCTGCGTTTTTCGCCCTCATCCTCAATCTGCAAATGAATACTGGCCGAACCCAGGATATGGCCCGCATCAAGGAAAGTGGCGGTGATGCCTTGTGCGATGACCATGGGCTGGTTGTAATGCGCTGTGCGGCCGAAATAATCCAGACAATTGAGGGTATCAAGCTGGGTATACAGTGGCTGCGGCAACTCTCCCTTGTCTTTGTTTTGGCGCATGAGTTTGCGGGATTGCCAACGCGCATCTTCTTCTTGCAGATGGGCAGAATCGAGCATCACCACTTTCGCCAGTTCGCGGCTCGCGGCGGTGGTAATGATTTCACCGTGAAACCCGCGCTTGGCGAGCAAAGGCAGCCTGCCGCAATGATCAAGGTGCGCATGGGTGAGCAAAACAAAATCAATCGCCGCGGCGTCAAAGCCGAAGGGCGCTACATTTTCCTCGCTTAATTCACGACCGCCCTGATATAAACCGCAATCAATGAGGAGTCGCTTGCCTGCACTCTCAACAAGATAGCAAGAGCCAGTAACACCGCGCGCCGCGCCATGGAATGAAAGTTTCATCGACTCCCTTCACAAATGGTTAAGCACCACCCATTTCGATCTTACGCGCTTCGATTTCTGCTTTTCTGCTGATCGCAGCAGGAATGCCGCCAATGCCCCAGTGATCCGGCGTGCAGTTGGCAATATGCACCCGGATACGATTTCGTTCTGTGCCCAAGTTTTTTTCAATCACATCCGTCACGGCAACAATCAATTGATGATGCTGCGCCAGGCTGCGCCCTTCCATCAGGACCATTTCGATATACGGCATCTCAACCTGGCCACGCGGCCGGGTTTTTAAAACCTCACTGGCAGGCTCGCCCGCGATACCCCAAAGATCAGGATCAATCTCGGTAACCCAGATCTCCAACCGATCTTTGGGTGCCGCGAGCACCTCGACCATGACCGTTGAAACATCACGAATCACACGTTTTAAAACGTCTTTCGAATGGCCCTGCAATACGTTGATATGAGCAACAGGCATACTGATCTCCTTGAAATTTTTACGGCAAACCGTGACGCCGACCAGAATCCAGCATCAAGGACGAGCCGGCCATGGCATCGGCTTCGGGGGCTAAAAGCAGGCAGATGCCCCATGCTACTTGCTCCGGCAAAGTAAAGGCGTGGATAGCTGACTGCTGACGGATTTCATCGAGCACCACGTCAGGTGTCACCCCCCGCTTTGCTGCATTTGCTGTTGCAATGGCGTGGAGGCGTTCGGTTTCTGCCGGGCCGGGTGCAACCAGATGCGCAGTAACGCCGCGGTCGCCCAGTGCCCAGCTCAACTGGCGCATTAAATTAGTGAGCGCGGCATTGGCCACACCTGCTGTTGCAGCATAAGCTGTGGGCTCAAAACCGTAATGCCCGCCTACGGCAACGAGCCGCGAGCCACGCACCAAGTGGCTTTCCACCGCGCGAAAAAGACGCAGCATGCCTCCGGCTTTAATGTTGACCGCCTGTCCCAACACCAGCGGGCTCGCCTCCAACACGCCACCGGCCACCGGCACGCCCGGCGCATGAATGGCCATGCGCACGGTTTTATCCACGTGTTGCGCAATTGTCTCGATAGAGGAATCCTCACTGATGTCCGCCACGCAATAACGAATATGAGGGGAGCTCTCGCTCAGCGACTTGAGCTCTTTTTCTGATCGTCCGACAGCCAACAGATCCAGGCCTGAAGCCACCAGCCGACGTGCGACAAATTTTCCTAACGCGCCGGTAGCACCCACCATAACAGCCAATTCACGGGGATTGTTTGATTCAGTAGTCAAGATTTTCTCCTTTTAAAATGTATTTGCCATATTGTACTCTCTGTATCACCAGCGTCGGCTTTTTAATCAAGTGATTGTTGCGTGACAACCATGATCGTGACTTTCAAGTTCAATTTGCAAGGTAGGATGTGTAATCGAAAAATCACGTTGCAACGCGCCAGCTATCGCCTCAAGCGCCGCATCTCCCGGATGTCCGGCGGGCATCACAAGATGAGCCGTTAGCGCGCACTCCCTTGTTTTACATAGTCAGCGTCAATTCGTCGGTTATGACCGGAAAGAATGAAACAGTTACATCAGGCAATAGTTGCCGGTATTTTCACTAAAAAAAAAATTAATTTCACTTTTTTCAACATTATTTAAATATTTTCATAATCACCAAAAAAAGAGGTTTTCTATCCATTTTTACTTGCCTAAAGGCACTTAATTCTTGATACAAAATTTTTACTAAGGATTTAAGTTCGTTAGCTTGATTCAATCACCTTTCTTGCTGAAAGAACGTTCACCCTGATAGTCTTTTTCTTATAAGGCTTAACGTTACTTTATTCTTTTCTATCAATGACTTGGGGTGTTTTACAGGCCTATTTTACCTATATATACTTCACAAATCTTGCAGTTTTTCAGTTTTGTAGGATGGGTAAATTAACTAGAAGAGGTGAAAAAATGAAAATGAAAATGAAAGTCCAAAACCATTAAATAATAAAGGATCCGTTTCGGCCACTTTTTTAATTCGCTTAATATCATCTGCGCTTAAATCACCCGCCTCTTCGTATAGGTCTTCGACGATTAAATCATCATCTTCCGCATAAGTGTTTTGGAAATTTTGTAATGAATCTACTCGACGCGAATACGGCATTTGCCAGGCATCCTGTGTCATCTCCTCTATTAACCCCAATATTTTTGGTGCAAATACATCACCTGTTTTTGGCGCGATAACAATGAAAACGTTATCTGACTTTGTATAAGTGTTTTCAATTTCATTAAAGGCTATGAGCTCAGGGTTATGCTCGTTAAAGAAAGCACGGTAATCGTTATCAAATCCTAAGTGACGTAATCCGCTACCAGCAGCACCCACAATAATGACACTAAACAAAATAATAATGGCCCGGTGCTTAATGACCCATTCACCAAAAAATCTCTCTAATCGATTCATTCCCTAAGTCCTTGGCTGCAAGCCATTAATTGTTATATCCATTACGCTTTCTAGCAGCGCTTCTAACTCTTCTAACGTATTCAACTGCATAAAAGTCGGTGTCGTGAACATTACCCACGACGCTAAAATCGCACGACCGGTCAGGTTAATATCATCAAAAACCCACCCGTCTATTTCTTGACCTTTTTGCAATATTATTTTAATTAACTCAAGCTCACCCATTCTTTTTCGCTCAACCAAGCTGGGCTTTTCAGCACATAACGCAGCGATAATATCGTTGATGGCTGGATAATCTTGTAGCTGTTTATAATTAAAATGCAGTAACGCTACAGCGAACGATTTAAGGCTCTCTATGCCTGATAACTGGGCCTTTTCTACCACCTTCGCCAATCCCTGCTCTTTTTCAACAAAGCAGCGAATCGCAAAACCCTCAGCTATATCGACCTTACTGGGAAAGTAGCGGTATAAATTGGCTGTGGACATACCTAAATCATTGGCAATTTCAGCCATTGATGTTTTTTTAAAACCAAGCACTTTAAACCGCTTATCTGCAGCATCCAAAATCTTTTCTTTTAATTGGCCAGGCGATAAGTTGGCATCAAATCTTTTCATAAAAGCGAGTATAACATAAATTGTGAATATTTAATTTTATATTCACAATTTATGCCTCAGCTTTAAATGACGATAATCATTTAGTACATTAAAAACTTCTGGTACATTAGTCATCAATAATACTTAAAAGTTTAGGGAGAAATAATAAAGTGTCTAATCCTAATCTAATACCACCTATCGCTAACGCTATAGCTAATGGCGAGCTACCTTTAGGCGTATTCAGCAATCCGGCATTATTTGAGCTAGAAAAAGAACATGTATTCGCAAAAACTTGGAATTTTCTAGCTCACGAAAGTGAAATTCCAAACGCCGGTGATTATGTACAGCGTTATATTGCTGATGATTCGTTTATCGTTAGCCGTGACAAGCACAACAAAGTGCACGTTGTCTTAAATGCCTGCCGCCACCGTGGCCGTAAGGTATGCAGTGTAGAAAAGGGTAACACGCGTAATTTTTCATGCCCCTACCATGGTTGGGTTTATGACCTAGATGGCGCATTGATTAATATTCCATATGAGGATGAAGGCTATGGCAAAGACGCCATTAATCATGCTGACTGGGGACTGATGCCTGCACCTAAAATAGGCATTTGGCGTGGTATGATTTTCGCCAACTTAGACGCTAATGCCGAGTCACTGGACGATTACCTTGGCGATGCCAAATGGTATATGGATTTTTATACCAACAAATCCGAAGCTGGGCTTGAAGTATACGGCGTACCACAACGCTGGGTGGTAGATGCCGACTGGAAACTCGCCGCTGATAACTTTGTTGGCGATGGCTACCATACCTTTATTACCCATGCTAGCACCATACAAGCCGGCATGTTACCTGCTCAATCAGGTGATTTTTTATTAGATGGCGTACAAGTCGCATTGGATCATTTCGGCATTGGTTTTGCGAGACAAGATCCTCTTTTTAATTCCTTGGCGTATCCACCACCAATGATGGAAGCCATGCGACAGCGATTTAACCCCGAACAAGTTGCCTTGATGGATCAAGGCGTATCGCTGCCTACCCATGGCAATTTGTTTCCAAACTTAAGCTTCTTAAATGCGCCCGGCGCGTACACCGCCATGGCTCCACCAGCACCTTACATGACATTTAGAATATGGCGTCCGTTGGCCGCAGGTAAAACAGAAATTTGGTCGTGGTGTATGGTTGAACAAGACGCCCCCGAAGAATTCAAACAGGCCAGTTATAAAGCCTATTTATTAAGTTTTGGTACATCAGGCACACTTGAACAGGACGATGCCGAAAACTGGAGCCAAATCACCTTACCTGCAAAAGGCACCATGGCGTCAAAACTGTCACTCAATTATTCTATGGGCGATGGACTTCTCGAACCGATGAATGATTGGCCAGGGCCAGGCAAAGCTTACCCGCTCGATTTTACCGAATTCGCTCAACGCGCATTTTGGAAAAAATGGATCACCACACTGGAGGGAAAATAATGCCTGTTACTGACTCCCTATTTAGAGAAATTGAAGCGTTTATTTACCATGAAGCAGAGTTGCTGGATAACCACCAACATAATGAATGGCTAGACCTGTGGGACGAAAAAGCCAGCTACCGCATGCCCGTACGTGTCACTCATACCAAACGTCAAAAAGACCAAGAGTTTCAAGAAAAATTTGGCCACTTTGATGAAACAAAAGAAATGCTCGGCATGCGGGTTAAACGTTTAGGTACATCCACTGCTTGGGCAGAAGAGCCGCAATCCAGAACACGGCATTTTGTAAGCAACCTGCGCATTAACGCGCTTGAAAATGAGCAATACGCATTAAAAACCAATTTAATGCTATATCGCAATCGGCTGGATGATGCAGGGCATGATTTACTATCTGCCGAACGTCTCGACATCATTCATCTAGTTAACGGCCAGTGGCGCTTTTTAAAACGCACCATCTATATGGACCAAGCCACGCTTGGAACATTAAACCTTTCGATATTCTTATAGCGCTATAACAAAAAACTATAGGTCAACTACTTGTATTATCCTTTCTTATCTTATACATTAACAAATACTAATATTTAAATAATTGGAGAAGCTTATGTCATTATGGCTAGATTATATGGGTGCAGAAATTCGATACGTCGACACCCCATCATACGGAAAAACACGCATTGCCGAAGCCGGCAAAGGCAACAAAGAAACCATTTTCTTCTTACACGGTGTTGGTGGGCACTTAGAAGCATACGCTAAAAACATTGTTGCTTTATCTGACGAATTTCACGTCATTGCATACGATTACGTAGGACAGGGTATGTCAGATAAACCTTTGCTTGACTACACACCGCTTACCTTGGTCGACCATTTGCGTGAATTAATGGACACCCTTGGTGTTGATAAGGCACATTTGTCCGGCGAGTCTATGGGTGGTTGGGTTACCGGCCTATTTACTATTGAATACCCTGAACGCGTCTTGAAAATAAACTTCAATACCGCTGCTGGTTTGCCCATTATTACCGACAAAGGTCGCGAAGAACTTCAAGGGCTTATTGACCTGACATCAAAAGCGACCACTATGGGGCCGCCTACCTTTGAGAGTGTAAAAAACCGTATGAAATGGTTATTTCACCCCAATAACCACGACAGTATGATTACAGACGAATTAGTAGAAACACGTCTAACCTGTTATCGCCGACCGGGCTCTAAAGAAGTCGCACCGAAAGTGCTAGGCATGATTGGCATGCACGATGATTATCTGATTCCCATGGAAAAAATTAAAAAAGAAACACTATTCCTTTGGACTGAAGACAACCCCTGTCACGACGTGCCTTGCGCTAAAAATAGCGCTGCAAAAATACCGGGCTCACTTCTATATGTTATGAAACAAGATGCCGCCCATTGGCCACAATACGAATCACCCGAAGAGTTTAATACGGTATTACGTAGCTTTCTTAAAACCGGAAAAATCTGAACCACCTGATTTGGAGAAAAAAATGGCCATTAAAAAAACAACTGAAATAAAACCGGGTGCTTATGAAGATGCCATATTAGGCTTTAGAAACCACTGGTATCCTGGCTTTAAAAGTGACGAAATTCCCGAAGGTGAATTTAAAACATTGGTTTTATTGGGTGAAAATTTACTCGTTAAGCGAATAGATGGCGAAGTATATGCCGTACAAGATGCTTGTGCACACCGCGGTTACAAGTTTTCTGAACAGTTAGAATGCTACACAAAAAACTCCATCACCTGTCCTGTTCATGCCTTTACTTATAACTTAAAAAATGGCGAATTGGTGACGATTCCTAGCGATCCTGACAGTTCTTTAATTGGCAAAGCCAATTTACATTCCTATCCCGTGCAAGAAGTAAAAGGCATGGTGTTTATTTTTGTTGGCGATATAGATCCACCTGCTCCTTTGATTGAAGACGTACCACCCGGCTTCCTTGATGATGACTTATATCTTGTGCCCTCCGTTAACGTTACTTGTGATTGTAATTGGCGCATCGCTGCAGATTCTGGCTTTGATCCAAACCATATCTTTATGCACAAAGACAACGAGATGCTCGATTTTCTCAAGTTTCCTTTCCCCATTGCTTCGAAAATCAAAGGAGATGACCCCTTTGAAGAAATTGAAGTTGTCGAAACTGAAGGTGGTCCAAAAGGGTTGTTAGACGACCTTAATGAAACCATCCCCGTTTATGAACACACCTTTGAATGTGACGGTGAAGTGGGCACTATGAAATCCATGTTCCCACCGGATCCTGAAGGCATGGCAGCACAAGGTTTTGGCTCTATAACAGGCTCCCTTTGGTTACCAGGTTGCTTACACGTTGACCCATTCCCCGTACCCGGCATGTGTCACTTTGAATGGTGGGTTCCCGTTGACGAAACTACTCACCGTTACATGATTACCTACGGCAAGCGCACCACTGACGCTGAAGAGCGAGAACAATTTAAACAAGAAGTTGAAAACGTTTGGTATCAACAGGGCTACGAAAACTTTAATCGCTACGATACCATCCTGAATAATGGCATGCAGGAGACTTATGGAGACCAAAATTACTTATACGGCCAGCGTGAAGTGCTCGCTAAAACGGATGGCTACACATTATCTTGGCGTCGGCTTGCCAGCAAACATAATCGTGGCATTCAAACTCGCTACGGCAAAAAATAGGAATCACAGATGAATAATAACCAACTAACACCATCAAACCTAGGCTACTTTGTTTTTAACGCCACTGATTTGCCCGCTTGGAAAACATTCTTACAAGACATCATCGGTTTGCAAGTGGGCAGCAGGTCAAGCGAGCAAGCCTTAGTGTTACGAATTGACAGCCAAGAACAACGTGTCGTCATTCAGCAAAGCGATAATGATGACCTTGCTGCCATTGGTTGGGAACTGGACTCTGAAGAAGCACTCGAAGCGCTTGCATCGCACATCAAATTACAAGGCGTTGATATTCAACCAGCTGATAATAATTTTTGCAACACACGTGCCGTTGAAAAAGCTTACATTTGCACCGACCCAAACGGCGTTAACCACGAACTCTATTTTGGTGCCGCCGTTGCGCCCATGAATGAGTCGTTCAGATCATCGGTTATGAAAGATGGTTTTCTTGCGGAGCAGTTTGGTGCTGGCCACTATGTCGCCATTGCTGAAAACAAAGAAGACACTGATCATTTTTATCGTGACGTTTTATGCCTAAGATTAAGTGATTATATTCGTGGAGAAATAGCACCCGGTGGTCCCGTATTAGATGCTACGTTTATGCACACTAAAACAGGGCGCCACCACTCTGCTGCATTTGCCGCTCTACCCTTCCCGAAAAAACTGCATCACTTTATGCTGCAAGTGGAAGATATGAACGATGTGGGTTTAGCTTGTCAACGCTGTAAAGATGCCAATATTCCTTTCTTTATGGAACTCGGCCATCACCCGAATGACCAAATGTTTTCATTCTATGTTGCCACACCGGGCGGCTTTGGTTTAGAAATAGGCTGGGGCGGTATTATTATTGAAGAAGGCAATTGGGAAGTTAAAACCTATTCACAACCCAGCGATTGGGGTCATCAGCAAGGCGCACATTAAAACAAACCAGCTGAACGCTGCTAACACAGCGGTCAGCTGACTTAATTTATAAATTTTCTATCTTTTGAATGCCACGGTTTTCTTCATTTGCTAGCTTTCTCCACGCAACGATATTACTGTCAGCTTCAAAAAGTTGCTCCTTAACCCAACCCCAATCATCTTCGTAAAAGGTCTGCATCGCTTCACGCGCCCAAATATCGTCATCATTAAAACCGTGCAAACTTAATGGCTTCCAATGTTCATTAAATTCTTTATCGTACGCTGCTTCTTCGGTGGCGCTTTTAACACGCCTACCGAGCGTTCTAAAATACCAATGACTGGTCTCATCGCGCGGTACGTACCATTCAAACTGAATGAGTGATGGGTCGGGGAATGGGTCCACCTTTAATGTACCCGGTAGCCAAATAGAAATTTGCAAGGCAATGCGCTTATCGCCACCCATTACGCTATGCACAACAGGTTCACCTTTTATCGTCCCTTCTAAAATCGGCCTGGAATGCGCACCAATATTATCGAACACACCCGTTGGCCCATCTTCCGCTTTTACTACCGTCACCATTTCTTTTTCTTCACCACGGTTCGGTGAAAAACCTAAAGGTACAACCGTTTTATTTTCCGGCATCATTGGGCTATCTTTGTGGATAAAGACGTGTGTTGAATCAAAACCATTTTCCACACCCATCCGCCAATTAGAATTAACCTCTGTTTTAATCCCACGGATCACCATATCCTCATCCAAAAAGCCAGGAGCCACATCGTGTGCTAATGGTGGCGGGTCAATATCACCCATAAAAATAAACACTAAACCTTTTGCTTCTTCAACTTGATAAGTTTTTAGCTTATGTTTACCAATCATTTGGCTACTTGGGTCGGTCATAATGTCGCACAACAGACCATCTTTCCATTGATAAGTCCACGCGTGATACCAGCAAGTAATCGTATCTTTGGTATAACATTCTAATTTTTTAGACAGCGCCACACCACGGTGTAAACAACGGTCTTTAATCGCAAACACCTGCCCATCGACACGATTTAATAACAGGTTTTCACCCAGCAATTTTGTTTTAACCGGCTCACCTTCCTTTACTTCATCAGCAAAAAATGCAGGATACCAATGGTTACGGAATCCTAATTTAGCTTCTACGTAACCGCGCCATTGTTTTGTTCTTTTTAAAACGTCTTCATTGACCATTTTTTAACTCCTATAAACGTGCTCTATAACTGGTTCAGATCAACTCACACCCAGCCCGCCAACTTATTCGCTTCAGCAGCTAGCTCTCGCTCCTCATCACTCGCAAAATGCTTGTCCCAATAGTCTAAACGAGGTCGCACAAAATAGCTCTCCCATACCGGTGGGAAAAAGGACGCAACGAAGCACAAGGCAATACTGGGCATTTGTGGCGCATCAGGATATGGCTTAAGATCAGTATAAAACCTTGTCGGCACCAAATGGTGCTCAGAGTGATTGGATATTTCAAAAGACAAGCCACGGCTCAAGGGTTTTAATTGGTTCCATGAGTGCCTAGGTTCAATAGGCTGTCCAATAACGCGTATCAAACCATAATGCTGGGTGTAATTAAACCCGCCCAACACCAAAAAGAAGATGACTATCGTTAGTATGTAAACAGGTACGCTTTCAATACCCGCAATTGAAAACCAGACCACAAGCCAAACTGTTACTGTTACAAGTGATTGAAAAAAACGCCCCGACGGCGTTAATAACGGCCGCTTGTGCCGACGCAAACGATCACGCTCCATCTCAACAGAGTCAACAAACTGTCCCCATAAAGAACGAAAAGCAAAGGTATACACAACCTCACCTCTTCGCGGAGTATCGCTATCTTCAGAAGTTGCTACCTTAAGGTGATGCCCGCGCACATGCCCCAAATCATTCATCGGTAGCATAAAAACAGTTAAGTAGAGGGAGCTGTAAAAACGCGCAAATTTACCACGCCGATGCATCAATTCATGTGATGGTGGTAAGCCACCTAGTGCACTTAGAAAGGAAATAGAAAAAATAGCACCTACAATTTCAACGTTATTACTCAACCCTGCATTAAGCATTTGAGCGAACATAAGCCACAAGGCAACAATGAAAGGTAGTTGCAAATAAAGCACTATATTTTGTAGGCCGCCTGACTCCAAATTACGTGGTTTATCGTCGTCGGGTAAGGCGATATCCAGCAACACAACAAAAACAAAAGCAACTGTACCCAACCAATTCCAAAGTCCACCTAAATAAAACCCCAAAACACCGAGCGATAGCATAAGGGTGCCGAACAAATACCGTGGGTCAGCTATTTTTGTTGATGTTGTTTGAACCATATCATTATATAAACCTTCTATTTAGATCTATACATCATACAATTCTAATGTTCCCTTATCCACTATTGATTTGCTTGATAATTTTCAAGCCATTTTGTCACTTCATCAGCCTTCATTGGCTTTGTTATGCCACAACCTTGTGCATTACAACAACCTAACTCAAGTAGTTTTAGGCCTTGCTCATCGATTTCAACGCCTTCGGCAATAACGTTTAAGTCAAATAAATTAGGAATTCCCTCAACGAGTTTAACAACAGTAGTAATAGCCTTCTTTTTTGCCTGCGTTAAACTAAGGTTTCGGTTTAGATTCAGATTTCTCTATTGCGGATTCAATAATGTCACCCGCATCACTACTTCCAGTTGACTCTGGGTTTGGGCTATCCCCTAGCAACTGATCTATTTCATCCATATCCAGAGAAACCTCTATTTCTACATCCTCGGAACTGTCTTTTGGCTCTGGCTCTGGCTCTGGCTCTGGCTCTGGCTCTGGCTCTGGCTCTGGCTCTGGCTCTGGCTCTGGCTCTGGCTCTGGCTCTGGCTCTGGCTCTGGCTCTGGTTCTGGCTCTGGTTCTGGTTCTGGTTCTGGTTCTGGTTCTGGTTCTGGTTCTGGTTCTGGTTCTGGTTCTGGTTCTGGTTCTGGTTCTACAGCATTTTCTGCCAACTCTTCTCTATCAACAGAAGCCTCTTCATTTTCTTTAGCCTCTCCATCTAACTCTTCAAGCGCAGAATCAACAATGTTATCTAAATTAACACCGCCTTCGCCTATTTTAGGTTCGGAAATGCTTTCATCCCCTACTTCATCTAGAGGTACTTCAACCTCTTCAATTTCTGGGGCTTTAGCTAATTCTTCAACATCATCAATATCCAGAGAAACTTCGATGTCACCTGTGTCATTTTCAACACTGTCTTCCACAATTGGCATTACCACGTCGCCATTATGGGGTTCTGGGGACATTCCGTCCTAATGTAACACTTATCGCTACATCCTATGTATTATAGGGGCTACAGAGGAACCTTAATTATCATTTTGCACGATTGATTGCATAATCTCATCTAAATCAAGTG